>TARA_R110000782_G_scaffold7500_4_pt1 | contig 13679 bp, 17 predicted proteins | sample TARA_R110000782 | Tara Oceans TARA_R110000782 (sample SAMEA4397859) | marine metagenome | biome: Polar Biome; feature: [SRF] surface water layer (ENVO:00010504); material: water (ENVO:00002006), including particulate matter (ENVO:01000060) such as... | depth 5 m
ATTTATATTATATTCTTTTTATATAATAATGAGTAAAAAATATAAAAAAATAGAGATTCATAAGGTTAAAGATAATGCTGAAAAATACTACACAAAGAAAAGGCAGTTATTTGATATTCCCCTGAAATTGGGGGTGATCGGAGCCTCCCAAAGAAGTGGTAAAACGAATTTTATTATCAATGCACTTGCAAAAGACAACATCTATGGTAAAGACTTTAAACCAGAAAATATTTATATCTTCAGTCCTTCCCTTAAGAGTGATAAGTGGAAGAGGTTTATTAAAGCTAAAGAAATACCTGAAGAAAATTTATTCAATACACTGGACCACCAAGTACTAGAAGTTTTATATGACGACGTTAGACAAGAATATAATCAAGCAGTTGCAGATAATGAAAAGCCTCCTAATAAAATAATTGTTTTTGATGATTTGGGGTTTGGAGGTTCATTGAAACAAAGAAGAAGTCAGGGATCGATAGTAGATAAGATTGTTATGAATGGAAGACACTTCAATCTGTCATCCGCCTTTTTAATTCAGTCATATAAACAACTCAGTCCAGATGTAAGAGGCAACTTAAGTGGTTTAATTGTTTTTAATTTATCTACTCGTGAGTTAGAACAAATAGTGCATGAACATAATTATCTAGAATCAGGTAGACAATTTATGAAGTTATTTAGGGAAACAACAAAGAAAAAACATTCATATTTTGTTATTAATTATTCAAACCCTCCTTCAGAAAGATATATGGATATGAACTTCGTTCCAGTAAATTTAGAATAGTTTTATTAAAGTAATTTTTTTTTTTATTTCCTTATGATATAACATAAACAATGTCCAGAAAAATTAACATTATTGATCCCCAGTATTTTGATAATCAACGTGCGTGTGAATTCCGTCTTAATGAAACAAACGTTGCCTATTTAACGGACGGAGCGTATCTTTGCCTTGGTGCTAAAGGGACTAACGCTACACAGAATGAAGTCAGATACAACAGACGTGCAGGTATAGCTGCTATGGTAAGTTCAATTCGTCTTTTGAATGGTGGCGATGTCCTCGCTCAGCTTGATAACGCTGGTCCTTGGATGGCGTGGAAAGGGTTGAACAAAGATAACAGCAACGCTCGCTCCACAAAAAAATTAGGTTTCCGTAATCAGGCCTTAATGCGTGGTGATAATCCAGAACGTAATGCTACATCTAACTTCCAGCAACTTGTTTCGGCAGATGCTGAAGCTGTTGGAGTTGGAGTCCCAAATGGTAGTTTAGGGACAACCGACGCTACGACTAGTGTTGGTGCTTTAGAATTAAAAGAGTTCCTTAAAGAACTTGAAGTTTTGACCGCTTTACCCACCGCCGTTTTTGGGAATCTTCGTCTTCAAGTCCGTTTCACAACTGACGTTAAGACTGTTTGCGAACAATTTGCTAACGTTGCTACCAACGCTGTATCCGCTATTACAATTGTTAAACCAATGTTAGTTATTGAATCAATCAGCGACCCTGGTGTTATCTCCCAAATGATGTCTTCAATGGCTCAGATGTCGTTTACTTGCATTGAAAGCGATAGATTTGTAGTTCCAGCTGCGACAGATGGTGTTCGTTCAACAAATACGTTCACTCTTCGTGGGTTTAACGATAAGGTATTAAACAGAGTCTTGATAGTGAACTCTCCTACAGAGGCAAACCAAGGCGTTGTTGCTCGTGATCTTGCAGGGACTGGTAATTTAGAAGAAGCTCTTGATGCTGGTAAATTAAACTCTATCGCTCAATATCGTTATACTGTTCAGTGCCGTGTAAATGGTCAAGCGATTTTCAATGGACGTGGTCATGGATTTGATTCTACTTTAGGGGCCACAGAAGGTGCAGGTTATAATCATCGTCTTGCTATGACTACTGACACCTGGGGCGACGTATCCTTATGTCAGGCAGGTAATGTAACTGGTATGGTTTACGGCGATGGTATAACTATTGTAGATGGAACAACCAATCCGATTTTTACCATTCTTGAAGAAAAATCTATCAATAAAGTTTGCATGGGCAGTGACTACACTGGATTCCGTGTTCAGAACAGAATTTCTCATTTGGAATTTGATATTTCCAGAACTGGTCTTGCAACTGCTAATCTCGCCATTGCTACTTCACAATTTGCTAACCAACAGCTTCACCAAATTATTTATGGCGAAGTTCCAAAAGTTTTAACCATTCAAGGTGGTTCTTACAGAGTTTCATATTTGTAGTTAAATTTTAAAAATTTTATTCATACTATTATAATATTATGAATCAAGATCAAATTATATCAAGGCAAAAAACTATTATTCTTCAGGCAAGTGAAAAACAAAGTCTTTTAGAAGAATCTAAACTGGCTCGCCCTAGTTCAGTTTTTAATAAAGTTAATGGGACTTATAGCACTATATTAAGTAAACCTGTTAATATTGAAAATGGTGATGTAGTGTCCTTACAATCATGTTATATTGATGCTACAAATATTGATCCTGACCAAATAGTTTTAGAAGAAGATGTTGATGTATCTTGGACTAATGGTCTTTATTTAAGAAATCAACAACTTGAAACTTTTCAAGCGTTATATACAGGTGTTGCTGGAGATACTCTAACTGATAATAAACTCTATCCTTTGTGTTCTTATACTATCGCTGGTTCATCAACTGATGTTGTTAAATGGACTACTTGCACTGTTCGTAGTGAAGTTGATATTATCATAGAAAATTCTTGGGGCGGACTTCACTATCAAGTTCAATATCAAGATGAAAATGGGAATCTCCAACGTAAAATGTGTTATTGTCCTGTATTTGGTGGCGTTCCAATTGGTAAATCAGACTCAGGGACAATGGCGTTAGATTTTGTTGGACTTGCGAGTTATACTCCTAGAGTTGTTGACCCAGTTGATGGAAAGGTTATGGACCCAGGGGCTGCTTTCGTTCCAGACCCAAGGAAAGGGGGTAGCGACTATGAAAATATTCGTAAACCTTGCGACGACCCTCTTAATGTTCCAGCGGAAAATGGGCGTATTCAACCTGTTCTTCTTAAAAGTCATTTCACTTTGAAGGCAGGTTCTTATGCCCCTGACCACCTTGCTAAAGTTATTAATGACGGACTAGTTTCCCTTCCTCAAACACGCTTACGCCAACCAGTAGTTGAAACAATTGCTCCTTTTCCTATTGCTCTCCAACCTGTAGGCGACGTTCCTCCAAACACTACTGGGACTCCGTTTGTTCCATTTTCAATAGACTTTTGTGTTCCGGCTATTGACGAATACCCTAATTTGACCTATCCTTATGTTTTAGTAAATGGATTCCCTCCTCAAGAATATATCGGTTGGAATATGCGAATTACTTTTCCTACTCTAGACCCTGTTCCACCTAGTACCACTCCTTTAACAAATGCTAGATTCGTTACAACGACTGTTATTATTCAAGCGGTCGGCGATGGTGATACTACCTTTCCCAATCGTTGGTGGTATGGTAAATTAGACGCTACTGGAACTATTGTTAAGACTCAACTTCCTTTTGCTATTGCTACCACTGGACCACTCGTCACTCCTGAAATTTTTTTATCACCTCCAGATGGCGAGTTTAGTGGAGGTTCTTCTTTTTTACAAACTACAGAAAATTATATGAGGACTGCGCCAGATGGATGTCATACATATTGTTTTTGCGACCCAAGTGTTCAAACTACACCTGCTGAACAAGTAGTAGTCTTTTCATTAGACCTTGCGAATGCTCAATTTATAGGAACAAATCAAATGGAACTTGTATACGATCCTGATATTAAAAGATTTAAATTTGGTCAAATACATACTGCACCTACTGGAGAATCAGATACTACTCCTGCGTTGATTGCTCAAACTACTAGTGTGAGTCTTACTAACCCTTCAGCTCCTCCTGCCTTTATTTTTGGGAGGGCACGAGATGACGCTGGTGGTGGTGATAAAGTGAGGGATACATTTGTTAGTAGTATTGGAGGTGTATACTTTACTGACCTGCAACCAATATCGCTTTGGCGTGATAAATTAGGTTTTGTATTAACTGGAGATAATAGTGTTCTTGTTCATATTGAAACTAATGAAACAAGTAAAGATAGAGACTATCAGGGTGCTCCTCTTCTTCAACATCAAGTCCCTCCAGCGAATCAGTTTGCAACTGCTCCTGAACCTTATATTAGTTGTGAAACTCCTTTTTTTGTCACACCATTACAAGAAGGTGTTAATGTTACTGGTGAAAGAGTGTCTATTGCTGATGTCACAGGTGTAGCAACAAATTATACAACTGAAATCTCCTTTTCAAACGACGCTCTTCCAAGTAATAATGGTGGTCGTGTTGTTATTAGTGCAAATTCAGGTATTGCTATTATTGCTCCTAATTCAGGTTCTCAAGTTGGAGTTCAAGATTCAGGTTATTATTTAGTAGATATTGCTTTAGGTCTGCAATATAATGAACAAATTGGTGGTGGGACAATAGGTTCTACTTATTCCAAACATATCAGAATGATTGTTGATAGATATTATTCGGCAAATAGTTATGTGAGTGGGCAACAAGACGGCGTGAGTTATATTCATTATGGTAATCCTACCACTATATCAAGTATTGATATTAGAATTTATAATTCAGATGGGACAGAAATTGATAGATTGGGCAATGATAATACTATTTTCCTTAAAATTCTTAAGAATATACAGATTGATTTAGGTCCTCCACAAAAAAAATAAATTTAAATTTCTAACTATAAAGTAGAATGAATAAAATAGTTAATGGAATTAAGAAAAGACAAAAACCTAATGATGTAATTTTTACACCAAAACCAGTTGCAGAATTAATGATTAAAATGTGTAATATACAACCTAATGATAAAGTATTAGACCCATCAAAGGGAGGCGGTGTGTTCTTTGATAACTTGCCTGAATGTGATAAATCCTATTGTGAAATAACAGAAGATATAGATTTTTTTGAAGATAGTGGTAAATACGATTTAATAATAGGCAATCCCCCCTATTCATTATGGAATAAATGGTTATATAAGACGATGGAACTAACGGATAAATTTTGTTATATTTTTGGTATTATGAATTTTTCGCGTCATCGAATGGTAAGAATATTAGAAAAGGGTTATGTTATGACACATTACCATTTATTAAACATAGGTTATTGGTTTAGTCATTCAGTAATAGTTATATTTGAGAAGAAACCTATTAATACTTATATGACTAAATTTACTGTAAGTGAGAGTGAGTTTGGTTGTGAAGTTTGTGGTAAAAGATGTGGTAGGGGGTCAAAAGGGAATTCATTTAATAAATGCTATGCTCCACAAAAAAAATAAATTATCTAAATATAAAATCTTAATAGATATTGTGGACCGAGTCAGTAGAACTCTTTTACACCGCTAATGTATTTAAATATTTATGTCTTCCTCCCAGTCATAATAATTTTAACTTTTTAAAGTTCAAATCATTATATCCATTCATTCTTATCTAGAACTTTATAAGTCATATAAGTAGCGTTGAATGAACAAGCGTTCTTTTTTTGTTCTATTTTTTTAATACCCCCTTCTTCATATTTATCATAATTAATTTTTTTACTTGTGAATATAAACTTAATGTCTTTACCCTGAACTAATTCCTTATACCATTTTTGAAATGTATTAGTAGAGTTAATTAATATTATAAAAGGTTTGTCAATGTCTAATAATTTTTTAATACATTTATATTTTAAATTATCGTGTCGCTTTTTAAAACTTCTGATTCGCTCATAAGGTGGATTGGAAATAGTTATATCATAAGTATCTTTATCTAAATCATTTGTTAGAAAGTCTATTGTTTTATCACCAACTACATTGTATCCTAATTCTTGAAGATATTTTTTAGATTGTTCATTAGAGTTTAACATAAACGCCTCATAAACTACTTTATCTTTGCTTACGAAATGTTGGATTTGTTCCCAAGCGTATTTAGGTGTATAGTAGTCATTATGAGTTGAAAATATCGGTGAATCTTTAAAGTTCGCCATTATTATTATTTGTGGATATTATAATAACTTTTTTTTTATAGCGTTCTTATGTGCTTTAGTGAATGATATTCCTTTCTTCATATCTCTTTTCATACTCGCCATATGTTTTTTTGTGTGTTTCTTTGCGTGTTTTTTTAACCTATCGATCGAGTTTAATAATGAAATTTGTTTTTTTGCTTTAGTCTTCGTTGTTTTTTTTGCGACTACTCGTCCTGAAGAGCGATTCTTTACTCGGTATCCACCTTTAACCTTTGTAGTTTTATAGGGCATTATTATAGGTGTTTATTTAATTTTACCACTCTTCCAAAGAACTCTCTTTTTCATATTTTTATTTTTTTTCCGTGCAAGTTCCAACACTTTTTTTTTTCCTAATTTCTTAACACTCTCTTGAAGAGTTATGGGAGTTCCTTTTAACTTTCTGGTTGGGCGACATGCTTTGGTCATTTTATTACGACTTCCACAAGCAATTTTTTTCCCTGATTTTACAAAGGGTATTACTTGAATCCATTTTTCTTTATTCCATCTTGTTGTTCCTCCTAACTTTTTCTGCCCTCTGTATCCACCACCCATTTTCTTATATTCTTTTACCATGTACATAGACTTATACGCTCCAGTCTTTCTTCCATATTTTTTATTTGCTTTTGCCTTTGCCTTATAATATAAAGTCTTATTAATTACATTATCAGGTATTTTTGAAGTCATTATTATAGGTGTATATTTAAAATCCCTAATTAAACCCATCTCGCCCTCATTTCCAATTGTTCCATAAAATCTCCGCCTAATGTTTTATATGACGACCCACCGAACCCACCTTTATTTAAATAGTCCGCTAATGATTTTGATATACCTTTTCCACCAATTTTCATTTTTAAATCACCTTCTGTCACTTTAGCAGTTAAAACTTTTTTTAATCTTTTTATTCCCTTTTTTTTACTACTTACCAACGCCATATATTGTTGATATTGACCATTGCTCCTCTGTTTCAATTCTCCGTAGTAATCACTTTCATTTGCGCTTTCTTCCGCTGGATATTGTATTTCTTCTTCATATAAAGCTTCCCAGTTGTTATCACGTCCATTGCCTTTCTCTTTCCCCCATTTTGTTAACGCTTTTATGGTCAGCGGTGTAGTCGCTCCTTTTCTCGCTTTACCTATCTTCGCCATTAATCCGCTTGTGAATAATACACTCTTACCAGCACTCATTTTTTTAGTTGCTTTCGCCTTGGGTTTTGCTTTTGCCTTCGCTTTCGCCTTGGGTTTTGCTTTTACTTTGGGTGCAGGTTTATCCTCCATTCCCATTGCTTTGGACGCTTTCATTTGTGCTTTAGTTCTTCGTGTTCGTTTCTTCTTCTTCTGCCCTTCAACACAAGTCGTGTATTTACCTCCGTCCTTCTTTTTCTTCGTATAACATTCAAGTTGTTTCACCATTGTATATATTATTAATAGATATAATAAATTTCAAATTCTAATCAAATTTTTATAATCACCATAAAATTTTATCAGCGTAATAAGATCTTGAACCTACTTTCTTTCTAGTTTTGTTATGTCGTATCTTGTAGAGTCGGCGACGCTTTTGGGCAAATTTAATACCTTTAGTTTTAGTATATGTCGGAAAATCTTTATATCCAACTGCACCAACGTCCGCCACTTTCTTACCTTTCTTGAATACGGCAATCTTCTTACCTTTGACCTTGGAACGTTTAATACTAACACCTATTTTTTTCGCTTGTCTTCGTGAATATGCTGTTATAGAATATGACATGTATATTATGGATTGATAAAATTATAGATTCAATAATTTCGGAATAATTAATAATTGGTCCAACAATATAAAAATAACCAGTATACATTTATATTCTTGTTCTATTTTATAATGACATTATGCGGCTTAGAAATTCCTTTAGCAATAGTTAGTTGTGTGGCGACTGTTGCTGGGGCGATAACAGCGGTTTCAGAGATGTTGCCTTTTTTTAAAAAAATATCAGGTAATGGTCTAGTACATAGTGTTTATCATTTGATATATAAACCTGAAGCGTGTGAATTAACTCCATCACCTACAATATAATTTTACAAGCAATTTCTATTAAATAGAATGGGTTATAGACTACCCTAGATATTTCATAAGCGAGTCGTGCAGTTTTCAATGTAGTCATTCCTTTATCTCCAATAAGATATTTTATTCCTCTCAGTTCCTCTTTAATTCTTCTTTTCCAAGTCCATACATCAAACATCTAATCTATTCAAATGATATTATTAATTTACTTTTTCGGTATTCTTCTAAATCTTTAAAAGTTTTCTTTCTATTCTTATGATCAACATACTCAAATAACAGAGTATCATAATAATTATATTTCTTTAAACTTTGGAACTGGAACGGACTTAGTGGTTCATTCTTATAGTATTCTTGGAGGTCAAATCTTGGGTTATTTACAATTCCAATCTTATCAATTTCGTCCATCATTGTTATCATTTCTTCCTTGGATATATCTACAATATTTCGTTGAAGGTAGAATGAAGAAAATGGATTATAGACGTATACAACTTTATTAAATTTTTTATTCATATAGGTCTTGCGATACATATTGCTAATGAAGAAGTTGAGGTTCTTATTTTTGTATTTTTTATTTTTTTGAATGTTTTTAAGACTATAATAATAGTCTAATAAGTAAGTTATTGGATTTTGAAGAATCATTTATTATAGTGTTAGATTTTATTTCTTGAATTATAACATAATGCCCCATAATTCAATATCAACGAACTATAAAATGATTGATGAGATTATACACCCCTCTAAACGTGAAAGGAAGCCTTCTTTAAAATCAATCTTTATAATGAAGCGTAAGAAAAAGCAAACAAAAAATAACAAATCCAAGAAGAAAAAGAAATCTTGTGGATGTCATTAAATCAAAGCTCATAATTACTTAAAAATAAATTTAAAAAGCGTCTATTTATAGAAATTTTTATATTTATATATATTATAGAAAAAAATGGAAGATATTGAAAACATGATTATGACTGCACGACCTCATTTACGACCTATTACAATAAAAAATTACATGAAACAATTGAATGTTATGTCTATGGAATTGGACGGAGGTCTACTTGACCATTTGGGTTGGGCAATAGATATTGATAAAGTATTAGATTATATCAATAGTCTTAAATTCAATGTTGGGAATACATATTTATCAACCTTAATAGTTGGATTAACAGCAGAAACAAGAACACCTGAAATTGACGACTTAGTCGCCAGATACAGAGAAGTCTTCAAAGAACGAAAAATGAAAACAAGAGAATTATCCAATATAAGAACCAAGACTCCAAAAGAGAAAGAGAACTGGACCACTATTAAAAAATTAAAGGACATTCAAGAAAAGTTAGGTCTTCAAGTTCAGGCGAATCATATCGCCGATAAAGCAGGACTAACAACGAAGAATCATAGACTACTCCAGCGATATTTAATTGCATCATTATATGCATTACAACCTACACGGAGGTATATCTATGCGGACACTAAATTAATGCCGTTGAAAGACTTCAATAAATTACGAATGAAAGAACTACAGGCAAACTTTTTAGTCTTCAGTCCAAAGTTCAAAAAATTATTCTTTTGGTTTGGATTACAGAAGTCTAAATTATATGCAGATGGACAGAAAATAGTTCCGAGTCTAGCACTTAAAAAAGTTATACGATTATATCTATATCACAATTATCACAAAAAATATTTGTTATACGACAACAGAGGCAACCAGATGACCAGAGATGGATTATCAAAGCAAGTGTTTAACATATTTAATATACGTGTTGGAATGATACGGAAGATATGGATTAGTGAGAAGACTAAAAATTTTCATACTAAGATCGAGAAACTGGCCAAACAAATGGGACATAGTCCACAGACAGCAAAGGATTATTATTTAAAAGATTGAGTGGCGTTTAAACTATTAGCAATCTAATAGATTATACGAGAGGGGGTTCTGAACAAAAACTTCGGTTTTACGAAGCTTTTACGAAGTAAATAAATAAAAAGCTCGGTCGCTTTTGAGTGCCTTTTTCAGTCATCTTTCTTTATTTACGAAGTTTCCGAAGTTTTTTATAAAAAAGAATATAATAAGAGATGCTGTCTTGTAATGATACAAGAGAGAGTATCCAAATACAAAAGTATTTTTTAAAAAGCTCGGAACTTCGGAACTTCGGAACATTACTAGGATATCCACTTAGATGACTTCATTTTGTCTATTAATTTACTTCGGAAAAATTTAATACAACAGCGACCCCCCATATAAGATCGTGTTTCTTCAAACGGCAATCGTAATTGACCTATTAGTTTTGCCCAAAATTGTTTCTTTGGCATAACCATAAGAGGGTCTGCAAACTTACGATTCCAGGTCTTATATTTCTGATAAAAATAAGTCTTACGTATAATAACAAGGTCGTCCTGAATCTCTATTTCACCTGAAGAATCTCCTAAGAATAGTTCTTCTTCAATAATGTGTATAATGTATTCAATAACGGAAGGTAGATTTGTTTTAATAAGTGCAAGATAGGTTTCACTAAAACATAATTTTCTTTGTTTTTTAAAACTATAATTAGACAGATCTCTTGAATTTAGATACTGGTACCAAGACGCTATAACTTCAGGTTTATTAATATCTTTAAAAATATTTTCCCATTGATCTTCGGACCATGTAATATATTTATCAGTCGCCCTAAAAGCGAGCCACCTTCGTTCTTCAGACGTGGAATCTAGACGGATACTATTTTGTTCGTTAGTTGTTACAAGAACTCGTGCATAAGATTGAATTTCATAGGTATTTTGATATAATGGTCTTACCATAGTAGCACCTCCATCAACCAATGATTTAATTTTATTTCCGTGTTCACGTGTAGCGGCCAAACTAATTTCATTAAGATTAATAAGTAATTTACCTATGACACCTTCACTGACATATTTACCAAAAAAAGTATCTGGTTTATCATCAGATATAACGGCACGTCCTAATAAATTTCTCATTAAATGCACCAAGAATCCTTTCCCAGTTCCCTGACTACCATTAATAATAATTGCATACGCTTTTACATCAGTAGGGTATTGGATAATTTGAGCCAACCAATTAATAAAAAATTCATAATAGACTTCATTACCTTCACATAAATTCAGAATTATATCTTTAATAGTGTCTAAGTTATATTTTGTATCTTTATTAATATAAGGCGAATAACCTTCAAACGTATTAAAAATTTTACCTTCATTCATACCTTTCCATACTCCGTTATATGGAGTAAACTCTTCAGCCATATAATATTTAATAGAAGCGTCGTCAATCCATTTTTTAATAAATTTACCAATAACAACACTTTCATCATTGTCGGTAATATTCTTTTCACTCAAATGTTGATAACTATTCACCAAATCAGTCTTTTTTTTATCAACAACTTTCCCAGCAAGAAAACATTTATAGTGATCAGAAGTAATTATCTTAGCGTGGAACATTTCAAAATATATTTTTTTATTCTTGTATAAAGGTAATTCCGCCATATAATCCATATCAAATTCGTTATGACAATTTATATCAACCTCAGTTTCAATTATTTTATCTAAGTAATGATTCATTGGTTTTGGAATAACTTTCAAAGTTAATCCAGTCTTATCAAAGATATACTGATTGAGTGCCTTATATGTGTTTTTAGTTAATGAATTATTTTTTTTAATCATAAGTCCATCGTGGATTAAGATGCAGTTTTTTTTCAAACCTGAAGATATAAAACCTTTATCCATAAAAAAATCAACCATGTGTTCTAAAATATGTCTTTCGTAGTGTTGAAGACATTTTGATAAAAAACCTAATTCAAAATTATATTCAGCCTTCTTCGTTCGTTTATATTTTTCAAAGAGTTTAATATTTTTAGATATAAAATGACTAGCAAGAGGTTTAATTTCATTTTGAATATTATCCCAAAGACCAATTTCTTTTATTGTATCACTGATATTGTTGTCCTTCCTCCAAGTTTTAAAAGAAGCACCATATCCAGCAAGAAGAAAAAAATTCTTACCAGCCTTCCTTGAGCACTGGTATATATCCATAACTTTTTTCAACTCACTCTCTCTGTTATTTACATAATTGTTATAAATGTCATTTTTTAGATTAAAAAAAGATAATAATTGATTTAAAATTTCAGGGTGACAATTAGCAATATCAATATCTACATATTTTTTAAAACATAATGTTCCTCTTATTTCGTTTCTTATAGTCCCAATACTACTAGAACCTTGGACTCTTCCAAAATTACTAATTCCTTTTTTAGTATCCTTATATTTAACTGGATTTTTATCATTTTTACTTCTTTTTAAAAGTTTTTTTAGTTGACTAGTTTCGTTCCACTCAGGTGTATCTTGTATCAATTCAGGCTGTTGCAAGATTTTAATTAAAAGGTCAGTGTCAATATCTTCAACATATTGATAATCACAAAGTTTAGATTTACTAATTTCAGGCAATTCCATTTATTATATACTTATATAATAAATCCAATCTTTAAACTCATAATATATTAATAATAAAAAAATGTTTTATTATGTATACGTCTATTTACTATTTTTCGTCATCCACTCTGCTCTCACCTTAGCGAGGGCGTCGCTGTTCATCCTCTCCGGCTCTTCCAATCGTTTTTTTTTCATAATAGCACGGAATTCCGCCCTCCTCTTAGCCCTCTTAGCCTGCTTCGTTAAAGTAGGGTCTGTTCGGTGGAGCACGTCTACCAATTTATCCATAGATTTTTCTAATTCTTCAATACGCTTGGTTAATTTTGTGTTTTCAATTTTAAGCTCATATATTACTTTTTTATTTCTATCATTTTGTTCTGTAAGTAATTCTATACTTTTATTAGTAAAAAGTGTTTCAGTAGAAAACAATAGGGACATTTTGTAACTTTGTTATTTTTTGAATTTTATGGTTTTTTCCCAATCAAATTTTTTTCCATTTCCTTTTTTGCTAAACGTTCAATTTTAGCAAGTCGTCTTAGTTCTTTTTGTTTAGCGTAGTATTTTTTTGTTGCTCGTTTCTGAGCGGCCTTTCCTTTTTCACTCTTAGCATATTTAGCATATACCTCTTTTGAAGTCTTTTTAATAAATTCCCCTCCTCGCCTTCTTCTTGCCTTCAATATTTTATTTACAATAATAGAACTTTTGGAGGCCATGTATGTATCATATTCCGCTTTTTCTTCTGCATTAAAAGAATTAATTATTTTAGACATTTTCTATATTAATATATATATATTTTTAAATTTAAACTTAAAATAAATATCAAATAAATAATTATAAGAATGTTTGATTGGTTATGGCGAGGATTAGGTTATACATTAAAGAAAGACATAAGAAAGCAATATATTGATAAAAAAATGTTAGAAGATGCCGAACTTAATGATTTTGTGGAAAAGTGCAAACAGACTCCAAGTTTTTCAAGGTGTGCTATTCCAGTGTTGCCCAAATCCCAGAAGCAACAGCAACAAATAAAATCTTATAAGAACGCTTTAAAACAAGCATTGATTGAGGCGGAAGCACCCCAAGTACCTAGACGTGTAAATTTAGATTATCAAAAACAAATTGATATTGAACAAAAGTTTAGTAGACCGATAATTATGAAAAGAAAAAAATCTAACAGTATATCATTATGA
>TARA_R110000782_G_scaffold118072_3_pt1 | contig 13649 bp, 4 predicted proteins | sample TARA_R110000782 | Tara Oceans TARA_R110000782 (sample SAMEA4397859) | marine metagenome | biome: Polar Biome; feature: [SRF] surface water layer (ENVO:00010504); material: water (ENVO:00002006), including particulate matter (ENVO:01000060) such as... | depth 5 m
CTTTTTAAGTTTTCTATCAGACATACTAGTTGCACCTTGTATACCAGCTGCCGTCATTGTTGCGGCTGCACTAACTTGTGAATTAAGCATGCTTGATTGCGCTCCGAATCCAGCCATTTGATTTGCATAAGCAGATTGTACACCGGCGTTAGCACCAGCCATACCACCATATTCTATACCTAATAAAGTAGATTGCCTACCCATTTCAGCTGATTGAACCATGGCATCACCACCTCTTTGTGTCATGTCCGCTTGGCCAGCACCCTGTCTCTCCATTTGCTGAAGAGTCATAGCTCCTTGTCTAGACATTAAGTTGTTTTGTCTTTCTTGTTGGGATATACCAGCTGCTATTTGTTGTGTTTGTAATTGACCTTGATTTGCCATGGCTTGAGCTAAACCAGCTACACCAGAACTACCAGCAGAACCTTTTAGTGTTTGCATTATATTAGCTCTTTGTTGCTGTCCTTGCTCCTTCTGAAAATTAGCAGCACGCATGTCAACTTGCATGTCTTCATAGAAGTTTTCCATTCCAGCAAACTGATTTTTCATATCAGCGTAAGGATTTTTAAACTCAAACTGTCTGTACTTGTCTTTTTGTTCTTCTAAAAGTTCTCTTTGTACAGTCTGTTCTTGGTTGTATTTTTCTAACTGCTGCTCGCTCGCAGTAAACATATCTTTGCTAAGCTGATTTTGTTTATTTTTAGCCTTTTTCCCCATAGTTTTTATCTATTTTTTTCAAATTGTTTGTTAGATACTTAAAAGCTTCGTATCTAGCCGGTGACATATCCCACCCTAAGTTTTTATGTATGTCTGATACATGTTTATCACCACAAACGGTGAACAGCTGTAGCACGCCATATTTTTCAGCTTCTTTTTCCACGTTAGTAATTAATGTTTCAATTAATTCTCTTCTATCTTTTTCCCTGTATTTTGGGTTTGAAACCAAATATGTTGTCCAAGCTACAGCCGGTATATCGTACGATAGTATTAGAAAAGTTGCAGCAACGGGTTTGTTATTTTTTTCTATTATAAAACATCTTTCATCTTTTGGTAGAAAGCCTCTTCTAATAGGATCCGCGTTGTACTGACCCCACCACCATTCCCACCATATCACACACATTTCATAGTCTCCTTCTCTAAAAGACCTAAAGTTTACACTATCACTCATTTAATTTAATTTAATTGTACTTATATAGTCACACTTGTAGCTGTTTATTTACTGCTAGCGACTATTTCAGCACCAATAGCAAAAAGCTCCGCCCTTTTTTTAGAATGATTCCGCAAAGTTACATTGGCATAATAACCTTTAACGCTAGATTCGTTTGCTTTAATTGGTTTTGAAAACAAAAAGTATGTATCATTGTTTATTATCGAGCTATAATTTTGCTCTAAATAAGCACTATAGTTAGAGGTAGTGATTGTGTGGCTTTGTTCAGTCTCGTTGTATATAGAGGTAACTACCCCCCAGTATTCTGGCTTAGTAGTAACCCCGTTAATTACACTTGCGTAATACAAGCTGTCGCCGGGTTGTAAAGAGCTATTTTTTTTTCTGTTAAGTAGAAGTTCCATTTTTTATGTTTATGATCCAGAGATGCCTACTGTGATTATTTTATCTAAATCAAATAAAATATCTGTATTAGACTCCGGGTGTTTGTTTGTTTTTGCGTTAAAAGCCATGGTAAACTGATTATAAACGCCCTTAAATGATAACAACGTTCCTTTTCTTAGAGTTTGCGCCAACTGCACTGTTATGGCTCCGTCATTATCCAAGTTGTTACTATCACTAGCGTCTGGACAGTCTGGAGTTACAACTGAAACATTATTACCTGTAGAGTTATCAACGTCAAGCCCGGTATATGTTATAGTGTTACCCCCAGATAAACCGTGAGTGTCAACTAGCGTTATTGTTGTTGATGGGGTTAAGTCCCCATCTGAATCAGCTCTAACTGTCTTTGAAAGGGTTGGCGCAGAAATCTGACAATCTACGTGTTCTATCGTAACACCCGTGTTGAGGTAGATGTTTTTACTGCCATAAGCCCTAAGCGTCATTGTTTCTCCATTTTCAAAAGCCACAGGTTGGTTGAAATTTATAGTAACTTCACCTAAACCTTGCACTATACTTGCAATGCTCACACTAACCAACGCATCGCCAGCGGCATTGACAGGCGCTGTACTTGCTTTGTGGTAAAATAACTCCATACCAACAGATATGCCGTTCGCATTAACTGCTGTAACACTCTTTGTGTCCTGCTCGTCTCCAGCAAGATTTACAACTATATCTTTGGTGGACTGTGTATACCAATAGCTATCAAAAACTTTTTTGTCAATAACAGCTCTAAACCCAACCACAGGATCCAGCTTAAATGGCCCAATATTAGCTGTGTTAATTTTGAGTCCAAAACCGCCAGCATCTGTAGATGCATTATTAACTAAAAAACTACCCTGTATGTTAGCACTAGCACCAACCGTACCCGTTGAGGCTAACGTAGGAAACGTTGAGTAGTTGCTAGTGTTAGCGGTGGCGGGTTTAAAGGTAATAGTGGTTGTGCTGCCTTGTTTTTCTATGGTTTTTGAAATAGTTGTTTTACCATTCCTAACAACCGTTCCTTTCTCAACTACAAGCTTAACAACATATGTACCACCTCCGCTAGGGAAATCAATACTCCCCCTGTACATGGAAGAATTAGACATATTTACTTTTAAATTGCTTTTTGGAGTGTGACCTAACTCAAACAAATTGCTTTCAAAGTTATAATAATTTAAAGTACCATCTTGAATCGCTATCACTATAAACTTAGATTCAGGCTTACCTTTCACAACAAAACCTCTAGTTTCAGCTCCTTGGCCCATAAAAGATGTGTCCATTAAGAAATTAGTTATTTTACTCATGCTATACGTGTTTATTGTTTATTTTTACCTTCTCAACCAATTTGATTAACTCCCGGATTAAGGATTAATATTGTCAACTTGAATCCTACCAAGACCTTGTACGCTAAACCTAGAGGTATCTAATTTACCAACTATGTGTTTGCCTCTTATGTATCCAAACCATTTGCCTTCTTTTTTAATGAAATCTAACAACTGGCCATCATCTAGGTCTGTTTTTATATCCACACATTTCCAACCGTCAATGTTCGGGTATAGTGCCGGTGTTGCATTGTAGTCATTTAAAGCCCAAGCTAAAGCGTTGTTTTGATTTATTAGCTTTGGCTTTTGCAAGGCTATAGCCCCTGGATTAGTAACATGTGCTTGACTGCCTTCATAACTCAGCGTGTTAAATGTTTTTACAACATTTGGCTCTACGTTTATAACAGCTACTATCTCAGAATAATTATGCTCTGATACTGGTAAGTGGTCGTAAAAATGGTTATAATTTTCAGCATCAACATAATTACAATCATCCCAATGAACATTGTCTTCGTTTAGTTTTAATGGTTTGTAGTGTTGGTATAAGTACCCATCCTTAAATGTGAAGTATTTTTTAGATAAACTTACCCCGCTTTCTGGAATAAAAGATTTAAAACTAGTCCAACCCTTAACGTCCTCGCTAAACGTTAGTGTAGTTTCTGGATAGACAGCTACATCATCTTCGTTACCAGGTATACCATCTGGCCCTGAAGTCATTTCTACATCATAAACACGTTTCATGGATATATCGTCTATCCACCCAGTTACATCATCTTCGTTACCATCTTTTCTAATCACCAAAGTATCTCTAAGCGCTTCAACGCCTTGGGTTTGGAATTCTGAATATGCATTTTCACTAGTTGAATGCGGGTTTGTACCAGTAATATTACCATTGCCCGTGGCAGGATCATAAATGCTTCCGTCTCCAATACCAACTATCTTAGTTACTCTCCACCATAAAAAAGCATCTTCTAAAGTACTACCAGCATCTATCATGCTTTGGTTATATATAGCCTCTTTTGTATAGTTTGGCGCGATTAATGTTGCAAAATCTTCATCTCCAATATCATTTATTCTAAATCCATAACCAGAGCCGTTAAAGTAGTACATGTGGAATAGTCCTTGGCCATCTATAGTTGCTCCTTCTTCGTTTTGGGTTTGCATGTTAAAGTTAAAACTAATCTCGTATTTTTCATACCTGTTTATAACCTTATCTATGTATTGATTAGCGGATATTATAGTGTTTCCATTCCCAAAGCTAGGATCAGATAAAGGGCAATTAGAAAACTGTATTCTACCATCAGCGTTGGTACCAACCTGACCGTCGGGCCAGTATATATCCCATGTTATAAATTGCTCAGATGTGGAATCAAAACCATCGAAACCCCAAGAACCAGCTTGACCTCCAGAGAATACTGTTTCAGTTTGCGTTAGGTATACATCAAAAACACTACAAGATAAAGGAGTGCTATCGACAGCGTTGTAAAATCCAATCGAGTTTGACACACCCACACCGTTATTGGTGTTATCGGACAAAGCATCTCCCAAAGGCGTTTGGCTATATTCAGAAAAGAAAGGAGCAGCGTAATCACTTCCCCCTCTCTTGACACTCCAGTCACTATTAAACGTACCGCTCATATCAAATTTAATTTGATATTCTCCCTCGTGTTCTATATTCGCAAACATCCCAGTGAACTGATCTGGGTAAGTAACTGGGGAATATTCACCGATAGGTCCAGTAACTTTAACACCAAGCTTACTGTTGGCGTTATCTGAAAAGCTAAGGTTTGTTTTTGGATTTGCTCCAACTTTAAAGTTAAGTATCCAACCACTACCGGTATTTGTGACTTCTTTACCGGGGGCGAATATTTGGTTCCACCAACTTTCTAAGTTGCCCGAAGTTCCATTCAAATAGTTATTTTCTTTCATAACCTCGTCGTAACAAAGTGCTTGGGAGTGGTAGTATAGTTTTGATTCTGAAAAAGCGTTTAACTGCAAGTGATGGTCAGTCCCACCGTAAATACCTGGCCTACTCCAGCTAGTAGCTGATCCAGTGTTGTTTTTATATGAAACTTTTTTACAAATTATTTTATTAACATACCATGGGTCTGGATTGACATAGTAAAACCTTAAAATAATTTTATCAAGATTACTTGGGTAAGCCCAACTATCAGTCTCTAGCTTAAATATAGCTCTTAAAACCCACCTTGGATTACCGCTATCATATCTGGTTCTCCAAGCGGGAACACACACCACGTGGCGGTCATTACTTCCTCCGGTTTGCAAACCGTAACCACCACTTTCACCGTAGTTGTAGCCATCACTTTCACTACCAGTTCCAGCCCCTTTAACGCATACGAACGCACCACTTCCATAAGAATCGGTAAATGGAGGAACGCCATTGTTATAATCATATTGGTTAGGATGAAACGTATCTTTTAGTTCGACATCTACCATGTACCACTGTCCGGCTTGAAGTTCATCATCAGTGCCTAAAGGAAAATGCATACTGTAAGCTTGCGAGGTATTACTTGAAGAATCCCCGGCAGTTTCCACCCTCCACCAATCCACTACAAAATCATTGTAAGTTTTTGTAACTGGAGTAGAACTGGTGCCGTTAATCGCTGGAAGCTGGGCTTGTCCTGGTGGTGAATATGATTGGCCATTTGGATGTTGTGTTGTTCTTTTTCCATCAACAAGAGTTTTATCAAATTGACTGGTATTTCCATAATTACCTTCTTGCCCACTCTGGTCGGTTGGGTCGGGCCCTGGCTTGTACCAAGTCGCTAAAGATCCAGTGGAACCATCTGCCTGATTAGTTTTGTAAGCAGAATCAAGGATAGCGGTTCTGTTATTACCAAAGAATGTTGAGGTATAAGTGTTGTACCACTGGCTATGACCACTAGCCATATTATAAGCTCCTTTTTGCCAATTACCATTACTGTGCGATACCTCAACAAAGGCTGGTACATCATCTAGTGGTATATTTGGTTGACCATAAATCACTCCACCAGGATAAGTTAGATCCCAAGTATCTATAGCGCTTTGGTTTAAAACCCAATCTCCATTGTCGTTAAGTGCACCACCTCCAGCTATTATATCTGCTGTGGTTAAACTTTCAACAACACCTGTGGTTTCAACATCATCAAACCATTCAGTGTACGTACCTTGATCATATTCCTGTAAAACAGTTGCATCCTGAGCATCTATTTCATCTACAAAGCTTTGGTGCGGAGCTGTTACGCCAAAACCTTTTTTAATTTTTAAGTTATTTATCTCCCACAATTGGTGTCTAAAAGGATAAATAGTATTACTAGAATTATTGAACTCCTTAGCGCTATAACTGGAATGATACGAATTTGTGGGTTGGGCAGGTTTAGTATTATCTATTCTTATTCTAAGATCGTTTACAACTTTCGTTTCTACAATATTGGGATTTGAAGGATCAATAGCCGCCCCTGTAGAATCTTGCTGTATTGGATCTCTAAATTTAAAACAAACGCCACATATGATTTTTACGGTACCAAGTGAGCCCGATGAGCTAGCTTCCGTGGGGTTACCAGCGGTGTTAAAATTCCCAGCAACGGAAGTGTCTGGGAAAGTATGTGCCCCATTCTCATCTGGGAAAAATTTGATGCATGCATAATCAACATCAGCAGCTCCCCCTGAAAAAACGTTGGTGTACGTGATTCCTCCACTACTCTCGAAAGCAAAATCATCACCTAAATTACCATAAGAACCTGGGGAGTTTTGAAGGTAAGCGTAGTCGTCTTGCGTTCCTTGTGTGCTCTGGTGTGTTGTAGTAGTTACCAATCTATACCCCATAATTTGTGTATTCCCATCAAATAATTGTATTCTTGGTTTTATGTAGTTGTATCCATACGAATTACTTGAATTTCCAGTATAAGTTTTAAACACCGTTAACTCAAACTGTATAAATATCTCGTCACCATTAAAGAAAGAAGCGTGACTTTCACTACCTCCAGTGGCAATGTTATAATCTTCTAGCGATGGATGACTAGCGATAAATGTAGGTCCCCCAATATTTCTAAACTCAACATAAGAATCACTTGGGTCACATCTATCAAAGGTTATAGCCCCAGGTGTTCCTTGTGCATCACCAGTGTTTCTAGTAACACATTGAGAAATCCACTTGGGTTTTGCTTGTTGGGATTGAAAAGCCGGGTATGCTATTCTTTTCCCCCCATTATTCGGATTATAGTGTATTGGCCAACCTCCATAGTGTGGGGAAATTAGGTCACCAGTTAACGTCGCTCCGTTTATTTTTCTAAAAATACTACTAAATACTTCCGCGTCAAAACCACTTGAATTGGATGGGTTAATTGCATATCCCCAAATTTGATAAATCCAATCTTCAAAATCTGGTTTATACCACCACCCGTTATTTGTCCCTGGAGTTGTCGTGTAGGCAGCTGGTATAAATGGTATTTCAGCTACAAAATCTACCGCATCGTCGTCTAAAATCTCTGCCTGTGCGCCAACATAACCAGTACTACTAACAACAGCTATATTAGCCGTTGGAGTTGGATCGGAAGCAGTTACTGCTTGTTGGAAACGACCCATGGGTATTGCAGGGTGATTCGTCACTGTTATGTTATGCATAAACATTGGGTCCACGGCATTAGAACCACCTGTGTTAAAATTGTATTGAGAATTTGTTAAGATATTTTTTGTCTCCCAAGAATGCTCGTAAGCACTACCTGATATTGGAGCTCCTCCAGTAACAGAGCTTAAAACCGTGGCATCTAAAGGCACACTTTCAGCTCCTAACCTAAAGTATGTATTGAATATTATGTTTTCAGTATAAGTATTAGATAATGTTATATTGTAGTTCTCCTTATAACTATCGTAAGTACCCACTAAAGAAGTATGTTTTGATAAATTATCTCTAAACCAATCGTGCATACCAGCTTTAGAAATTGGCGTTAAACCATCTTTAGATAACCTAAGAACAGCTCCTCTTTGTTTATCTGTAAAATAAGCTCTATAAGATTCCGAAGCAAAAGATTCAGGATTTTTAGATATACCATATTCACCTTGAAATGGAACCGCTTGACCTAATACGTTTTGATTTGACGTTAACTGAGCATTACCATCGGCGTTAAACACGGCGTCTTTGTTTGCTAATACCCTTAACACCTTGTCTTCGCAAAAAGCAATTAAGTCAGTGTCCCTACTAAATAACTTTTGAATACTACCGTGAGTAGGGTTTAAATCTTTTGTGATTTTCTCTGCCATTATAAACTGGTTCAAATTGTTTATACCAGAGTTAGAGTTGTATAGTCCAGAGTATATTATACCGTGTTTACGGTGTTCTTCTTGGTATGTTTCTTGAACCGTTGTTGATGCTTTGACGCCGTTCGTAATGAACATGTTATTGAAGCCGTCTTGGATTCTATTTGATTCTAAACCGTTTCCAAAAGAAAAGCAGTTATACCAAGCTAACCCAACTTGTATTTTTGAACTTATATTTTGCTTAAAAACAAAACGAGTTTTATAACCACTTACTGCTGCTGTTAATTGTTGTAAACCAGCTTCAGCTACAGTGTAACTACCATCACGCCTAATGAATTTAAACTTAATCCCGGAGTAATCAACCTCGCCGTCCACGTCGCCCCTATTAAATCCTGGTTCTAAGGTTGCGGTGTTACCACTCCACTCCACTAAGTGAACATCACTATAACCGTGATTTGAGGGCGGGTTTATCATTTCTACTAAACAACCTTTTGGAGCAAATAATTCATTTGTATGCCCATTTATCCTAACAGGTATATTGTTACTAGCCTCATAATATATATCTAAATCAACGTCTTGTTTTTTAGGTGATAACTCCCATATAGCTGGAAACTTACTTAAATCTTTTAATACAATATCTTGTACGGGATCTAGAAACTCTACGTGAGTGTAGGTATCGCCGTCTAGATCAGCAGTCATCGCATCGTTACCGTTTACAGTAGAGTTCAATGGATTACCCATAGTAGAACTACTCTCAGGACCCCACGTTGCCGGGTTTTTATTTAATTCAATCACGTAACAAACTCTTCTGTTATGAGCTGCTCCAAAGTCTACAATTTTCTTTTTCAACATATACGCGTTATCAGTGGTATAGTCGCCAGGACTGTTATTTATACTAGCATTACTTATTCCAGCACTGTCTACTTGGTTTAAATGACCCAAAGCTAGGTCTTCAACGCTTCTGTAAGCAACGTTTACCGTATTTAGATCATCCCAAACGTACCCACCACTGCCACTACGATATTGATTATGAGGAGTTCTCCAAGAAGTGTGGTTGTAAAGCTTTTTTACCCGCACTTTTTTGATAGTATAAACTTCGTCATCGAGTTCAGGGGTAGTACTTGCAGCACCAGGTTTTTTATGATTAAATCTAAACTTTGACCCTGGGTGTAAGTTCCTGATGAAATCACGTATTTTATTTTCTGGATCATTTTCTGAGTTGAAAGTAGGATCCCATTGTCTCTCATGTAACTCTCTATAATCTAAGTCATAACCAAAACCAGAGCCGGGTCCAGGTGGCGCGCTATAAACCTGGTAATTGTTATCTTCCCCATCTGCATAATTTCCTTCCATAGCCAGGTGAAAATGCTTATTCGCAGCATCTCCATTAGCACCAAACTTTTGACTTTTAGATGTCCCCGTAAAAACACCACCACCCCATATACCCTGGAGATTATCCATCCAAGCGTTTTTACCATACAAAGCAGATGCGCCAATATCAAAATGCCAAGTGTTATCGTGTAAATCTTTACCTGGAGCAAAGAAAGATAAGTGCATGAAATGCTTTTCAGTCTCATCACCAGTACTAGAGTATGTTTTAGTATCCTCTCCGTTGCCGGATTCAATACCATTCATACCGCTAAACCATCTCCTAGGACCAGTGGTGTGGTATTCATTAGTTGTTACCATGCCTTCTAGGCCATTAATGTGATTTTGGGAAATAGTATCATTGTGGTGGTTTCCACTTGAATCTAATGATGTCCACCGACTAACGTTTTGTGTAACGCCAACCCAACCGTCTATTTGTAATCCAACATTTTCCCCGCTAACGTCATCGTAAGCCAACCAGTTTGCATTTTGGTCAAACAGGTTAGACGTTGACACGACGCCAGTAGGATTGTTTTCAGTAAAATAATCACCTTCGCTACCCTCAACATTAATTTCATTTTCAGTAACTTCTGTAAACCATTTTTTTAGAGGTGGGTAACCCCAAGCTGATTTAGCTGGCCACAAATACTGGTGTCCAGGATCATGATCTCGACTACCAGACCAAGTCACGCAATTATATTTTGCATAATCACTTGCGTCACTCTGTCCAGAGGCCATGTGCATTGAATCTACAAACCACCTTGGCTTGCCAGTTAACTCACCTAAGATATTTTCCCACATTCCATGCCAATCAGTCAATCTAGCAGTACCACCCTCAGCGTTTTGATTCGTATTACCACCACCTCCTTGTTGTATGTTGTTCGATGCGGAAAATGTACCACCTGTATCACCATCATAATTTGTTAAACCATAAGGAGCTCCACTTTGAAAAATAAAAGGGTTAAACCCACCTTGGTTGGTTTGTGTATTACCGTCCGTGTCGTCCCTCCAATACCAAACACCTTGATCGGCTGTCACTTGGAACTTATCTAAATTGCTTAACTCATTACCAGTTTCTACTATACTTGTTATGTGGTTTTTTGATATTTTAACAAAAAATTGCCCGGAGAAATTCTCATCGTCCTTAGCCACTCTTTTTTCTACTTGAAAAATCAGATCTTGATGAAGGTGGGTTTCAGTGGTTTGAGTACCTGATTTGCCGTTAACGTGAGCTATATCAGCATCTTTTTCAGTTATTTTCCTATTTAGTTTTAAAACGTAACCGCCAGTGCCTCTCCAACCACCAGAAACTTTATACTTAGAAGAAGATGCTCCACCACTGCGAAACCAGGATAAATAAAGGTTACTGCTCGGTTTGTTTTCATGGGCTATTCCTTCTACAAGCTCATCTCTATATTCGCCACCAGCATTCCAAGAAACAATATCCAGGACAATAGTATCTTGTAATTTATCTGGCCTTTGGCTTGCGTTAGTAAATAGCCTAGGATACGCACCGGTGACGGTTAATATGTTATTTGTATCATTTGCCGCAGTACCTAAATTAACCAATTCATACTTTATAGCATCAGGAGCTTCGTCTTTAATATCAATAACAGTAAATTTGTTTTCAAAACTAATTTGTTCTTCTCCAACTCCAATTTTCTTTTTTAAGATTATAGAATCTTCTTTTGATATTTTGTTTCTATCAGACGATGGGAACGACATCCATAAATGCCCTTCTGAGTTGTCTAACTCGTAAGTACTTTTACCCGTCCAAGCACGTTCCATTGTTAAATTGTAATACTCGCCACTATTTTCTTTTACAAAAAACTTTATTGAATCAACCCAATCTGGAAAATTACTTTCAACACTAGCGATCATTTGATTTGATTTACTAGCGTTTTTTGAGCCATCATTTTCCGCCCAAGGAATATTTACAGCCGCACTGTTTGATGTAAAAACAGGTGTTTCTCTACCAAACTCATCACAATATATAACCCCTAACTGATAGTTTCTTTGAGATTTTATTGATGGCAATCCTCCAGTATCAAAGGTGCCTATGGTTTTTTTCCTGTCGTTGTAGTCTACAAAGACTTTTGGCTTAGATCCTATCGTATAATTTTGTAGGTAGTTACCATAAGTAATTCTACTACCACTAACTTCTTGCGCTAAAGCTTTTCTAGGCACATTGTCCCAAGACCTAAGCAGTTGGTTAGCTGGTAAAGCAGCGTAAATGTTTTCATTTTTAACAGTGTATTTACCCGAGTTATAACCACCATCAGCAGCTGGCATCCAATCTTTGGCACCAAGAAATCCATCATAAGAAATGTTGTCGTCATACCTATCTGAACCACCTATAAAGCTTTGCCCATGCTCATGGTTAAAAGCAGATGCATGCCACTCAAAATCAGTGTGGTTAACCGTACCTATAGAATATATAACAGGTGAGTCTTCTTTTTTATATAGTAAATCTATCTCTACAACATCTTCCGGTGTGTTTATAGTTATAAAATCCATTAAATCTACAGAGTGGATAGCGTTAACCATCGCTTTGTTTTTAGGATCTTTTATGTCATATATATCATCTTTACCGTGCAAAACACTACCATCAGTTGATTTGTCAGTATTTTGTGTGTATTGAGGATTGAATACAGGCTCTGTAAAAGGGGCAAAAGCGGAAAACTCTCCATCCGCATATTTATATCTATAAGAAAATCTTGGAAATTGCTCTTCAAATAAATTTGGTTTTTTATTTGTTGTTTTTGTTTGTTCTTTGTAGTTTATTTTTACAGAAGGAGCTTTTAAAGGTTTGGGTTTTATAACCGTTATATGTTTTTCTTCTATATCTAGCTTTGTGTTTTCAGCAAAAATAACATCTCCAATTTTAAAATCTTTTTCAGTTTTATTTGTTGTGTATCTAAAATGCAGTCCGTTACTATTATCAAAAACCGTAATGTTCTTACCGACCAAAAGCTCACCACCTCTATAATGCCTCGCTTTGAACACATACCCATCATTAGGATCACCACTACCTAAGTTACCGGTGCTCGAATCCCCATTTTCATCAAAGGAGTTTGAGGAGGAGTTGTCGTCGGCACTTGAGCCCGATATGTGATTATTAGCATCTTTAATATTTCCGTAATTGTCCACAAAATTATTGAAATCAACACCAACTGCAGCGGCCAATCTTCTTCTTTCATATGCAGAATACATCCCAATTTTAGGTCTTTTTTCTATAGGAGTGAGCGGTGAGTGGTATGCTGCACCAAAGCCATAACCACCATCAACAGGATTTGTTTCGTTGAAAATGTATTCCACGGCAATACCAGTAAAACTATTGTTAATAAAACTTAGCTGTGTGTGCGTGTTTACATTGGCTGTTCCTTCTTTACATCTTTTTATATTTATCTTTTTTGGTTCGCCTTTGTTGTCTGACCAAAATAGCAAATCATCTATAATATTAATACCAGTTATTGTGTTTCCAAAAAACTTCAAAACAGCTTTTTGAGTACCCCCCTTTAAATCTACGAGCACAGGGGAAGCCATATCATTGGTGATATCGTATTCTAGTATTACATCTTTATCGTACTTAGATATAAACCAGTATAGTTTATTGTTTTTCTCGTCAGCAATACTACCAACACAGTTGAAGTCTGCTCCCACTAAATCATCCACCCTTTTGTTTCCAAGTATATTTTGAACAGTACCAACGTCAGATCCTTCAGACGTAGAAACCTCAACATTTAAAGCATGTCGGTACTCTCCATTTGGCACTAGTCTTTCATCAAGATCCTTGTTCATTTTACCACCGGTAAAATTGTGTCTAACTTCTGGCATACTTATTAATGTTTTATTTGTTTAGACTTACCCCTTAGAGCTTGAGTAAGTTCTTCTAATTTAATATTAGATAACCTTAATTTTGCTTGTCTAACTGCTGCAAATTTTTCTTTCTTAAATCTTGGCACTAATTGCTGACCATAAGAAGATGTAGATATTATAGCGTGTGCTATACACCTGTACATGGCTTCTTCAGCAAATTTATGAACTTGCATTTCAGCGTCAGTGCCTAGACCATCGCTTATATAATCTAAGATCACAGTTTTTCCACTAATATTAGA
>TARA_R110000782_G_scaffold1535_2_pt1 | contig 13639 bp, 11 predicted proteins | sample TARA_R110000782 | Tara Oceans TARA_R110000782 (sample SAMEA4397859) | marine metagenome | biome: Polar Biome; feature: [SRF] surface water layer (ENVO:00010504); material: water (ENVO:00002006), including particulate matter (ENVO:01000060) such as... | depth 5 m
AAGCAAAAGTATGATAACTGCTTCTATCACACCTGAGTTACCCAGGAAACTTAGTGCCATAGATTTTACGACACCGGCTATTATAAACGGCATATTTAACTCCTTTTCATCATTTCAATTTGCTTGGCTTGTTCAATTTCTCGCTCAAGCCCTTCTAGTCTTGTTGAGTTCTGAGCAAGGTGACTGCTAATTTCAGCAGAAAGTTTGACGTATTTATCTAGTTGCGCATTCCTGTCTATCCTATTTATTTTGCTCTCTTTGACAAACCAAAACCCTAATGCTAAGACAACTAGACCTAACACCCCCTGTTCAAGTAGCATGCTGACTGCATCATCCGGTAATGTGTTCAAAGTATGCTCCTGCTGTTGTTGTTGTGGTGGTGGTGGATTTCGGTATCCATACTGGTCAAAGTTAGGTGGTTCAGCAAACGCTACTGTGCCTAACAGCAAAAGCAACCCTAAGATTATTTTCATTTTGTATTTCTAGCCTAGCGCAGCAACATCTGCTATTGCTGTATTGTAGTTCGGCATTTTAATATTCATGCCCTTGCTGTTTGCAGCCTGCTCTTTGGCTTTAGCGTATGCACCTTGTGTACGTTCCGTGAATCCACTGCTAAATATACGGTCTGTTGGTGTGTCCAGGAAACGTCCAACTGATTGGCGTTGTTGCAGGTTCATTTTGATTGGCAGACCCTCAGTTGTCAGTCCGTCTAGTAATGCTTCTTTCTGTGCTTGGTGCAACCTAGGGAATACTGCAGTAAGAGCTTCAATGTGTTCAGGCATAAGTTGCCCGCCTATCATTAGCTTCAGCACTTTGTTAGGATCATTCAGAACGTCTGCGTAGCGCATAAACTTTAATATCTGATTCATGGGTGGTACTTGATCCTTGTTAAACAGCAGCTGTGATCCTGAAGTGTTTCCTGGTAGCTTTTCGTTAAGGAACCCCACAACATTTGACATAGTTTGCGCAAGTTCACGGTTGATGGTTTGATCCCCTTCCACATCAGGTAACATTGCGTCCAGACGCACATATAATGATTCTGGATTTGTGTTAATTTCTTCAATGTCTTTCTTGAGCTTTTTGTACTTCTCTACAGTCTTCTTAGGCGTGTCCGGTAGTGGGTTTGCAATTTTAGTTGTTGTTGCTGCACCACCACGAACCAATGTATTTACAAGTGTATTTATAGTTGTCTGTGACTTGCCTGCAAAGTTTAGCAAATTACCGTAATCAGATAAACTTCCCATTGTCCTAGCCAAAATTAGCTCACCGTTATCTTTTGCGTATTTGCGCAGTAATGCAGTACCGGCAAATGTAGCAGCTGCACCAAGTCCACCGGTCAATACAGATTCGGCCCCTGCAAATACACCACCTGCTAGGGGTGCAGCAGTAATGTAGGAAGTCAGCGGGAATCTGTTATTAATCATTTGTCTAGCAGATGCTTCTGCAGCTACGTCACGGATCTGTTTTAATGATCCATAAATTTGTTTTGCATCTATAAATTCAGCATAGGTTTTTTGGCTAAACCCTTTGACCGTTGACAGCTTACCACTTATAGCTTCTAGAGCTTTCTCTGACTCATCACGGATAATGCCTGCCATTACATTGAAGTAATCATAATCAAGTGGTTCTTTCTGGTAATTTGCTAGGTTTTTCTGATACCAAGTTTTTAATCTTTCTGACTCTCTGAAAGTCAGAGTTTCGTTACCTTTTGCCAAATCACGAAATGCCTTAATTGATTTTTTTGCACGTTTTATTTTATTAACAATTGAAGCCTCTTGTGGCATACCCTGCAACCCAAATTGTTGTTTTTTAGCAAATTCTATTTCCATACGGTCTGCAATCTTATTGATGTTAAACTGCACATCATCCATGCTTTGACCTGACGCTTTAACGGCCTTTTCAACTTCACCGATTAAATCGTCAATCTTCTGACCATATTCAGGTAATAGTGTCTTTGATATTTCATTTTCTAATTCAACGGCATCATCTAGGTTTTTCAGTATTCCTTTATCATCTAGCTCTTTTATTCTCTGACCTAAATTTGTCACATTTTCTGGAAAAGCGTTCTTGCGTGTAACCCTATCGTAATCTTTACGCCTAGGATCTAAAGCACGAAAGTATGCTTTGTTAGCTTCTTTCTTAAATTTCCCGCCTGCGCCTTTCAGTGAAGCCCCTATTGCAGATATAATCCCACCACCCGCAAAACCAAATGCTGCCCCCTCTAAACCAAATCCGGCCCCTGCGTATATGTGGTCTGTAAATGTGGGGTAGTTTTCTGGATCGTCAAGTAACTGTTCCGAAACTCCGTACATTGTACCAACGGCATAACCTTCTGCTGCACCACCCACTGCGCCTTTTACTACTCTGGTGTTTAGCACTGAGCCTACGGTTTTCAGTCTCTTTGAATTTGCAGCTGCTGTTGACGCGCTTTTAAGCAATGCACTTGCAGCTTTGGTTGCACCTCTAGCAGCTAAACCAGTTAGTCCCACTGGTGTTAATATGCCACCAATTTCACCTATTCCGGTTGCAATAGGACTAATTTCTCTGCGCGCTTGCAGTTCTTTTTCGTTACCTAGAGCATCTGAAAGTCCAAAAGTTAAAGACCTAGCAAGTCCATACCCTGCAGAAGTGAGGGGTGAATCTTCAATCTCCTGGCGCATCCTAGCATTATCCACCACCTCTTTTGGGGCAAACGTGTAGCCTAGATCAAGCGACTCCTGCGCGTTCTCTGCAGGTACGTTATAGATTTGTCCAGCTTCATCAGTGACATGGATTGTGTCACCTTTGATAAATGAGTAGTTGCCACTGCTGACAAGCTCATTCACACGCTCATCTGCTACCAGAACACCGGCTTTTAATCTGTAATCGTAGAGTTTAGCCATTAGGGGCTACTCCTATTTTCATGCCTAGACCTCGTTTTTGTTTACCAGCAGCATTAGGCATTTTAGTATATCCATGAGCTTCCATAGCAGCATATTGTTGACTGATATACATGTCTCTTAAATTATTAATTTTTACTAAACCATTCTTTGCCTTATCTATAATACTATCTGTAGGTATTGTTGCATCAATCATTTTAATTTCAGGTATAGTAAAGTTTGCACCCATATTTTTTATCACTTTAACTTGCAATTTAAGCTCATTATAAAATTGAGTTAACGATGCTGTACTCTCTTTAACAGCACCAGGTAGCCAGTTATTTTTATTTATATATAGGTTTTCCATTTCATCCATAAGATTATTAATAACTTTGGTTTGAGTTCTAATGGTTCTCATTTTTATAGCTTCTTCCTTTGTTGCTGCAATAAACTCTTCAACAATAGTTAACTCACCATCACCATTTTTTACTTCTATTGACTTTACAGTTTTTTCAGTAACATCTTTAGTTTTAGCAGCGTCAGCAACTTTTTGTGCAGCGTATTTAGTAGAAAATATCTTTGCTAAAGCTATTTTGTTATCATTATCTACTTTTATCGCTTCATTTTTTAAACCAGTTGCAACAGCTTGTATATTTGCGATTTGTAACTGATTATCTTGCTGTTTTTGTGCTATAGCTAACATCCTGTCTGCCTGGTTAATACCTACCTGAAGCAGATCCCCTCTTCTCTGAATAAGGGATTGGCGTTGTTGCAATAAAGACTGTGTGCGAATTTCCTTACTGGCTAAGAATTGTTTCTGGTCTGCATCAATTGCTTTGTTAATTATGTTTAAAGCATAATTTGGTGTGCCAGTTAAAGCTGAAGCATACGCACCCATTGCTGCACCTAAAACTGCCATAAATTTGTCAAAGCCTGCGAAAGTTGGTTTAATCTCTTCTTTTGCAATTGCTGCTATTGAATCATCAATTTTTTTGGTTTCTCTCTCTGCATCTTTTGCCAACTGCTCATATAATTCTTTTGCGTCAAATTCACTTTCAAACGTAATGCCCTGTAAATTCTTTACAACTTTTGTATAAACATCAGCTGCACTAGTTGACAATGGCGTAAGGCTTGATATTAATGTAGCAAGTTCATCCTCAGTAGGTGGGCTTTCTTTTACAATTGTAGTCTCTTGTTCTACTGGTATTGCTTTTACTGCGCCTGCTGCTGTTGCTGGTTTTGCGTCTATCACAGTAAGGTCTGGCTCAATAACTAATGCTTCTTTTTCTGTCCCGATATTCGGCCCTTGTCTTGGATTACGTTTTAATGCTTCAGTTATTTTTGCCTGTTCTGCTGGAGTTTTGTCAGCTGCCATATCCGCAAATTTAGCTTCTTCTCTATTTGCTTGCTGATCTAACCTATCAGCTGGAAGTACCTCTGGCTCAATGTTTGGTCCTGGCTTAGCCACATTTGCTAAGAGGTTTTCTGCTGCTAATTTTTCTGCTTCAGTAGAATTTTGGTCATTTAAGATTAGTTTTGCTTCTTCTCTTGCGCTTTGTATGTCCAGCGATCTTGATGATGGTTCAGTATAATCACCTGTAATTAATGCGCCTTCTTCGTCATATTCGTTATATGGTATATCTTCTACTTTTCCAGCATCAATTAACTGTTGGACTAGCGCGTCTTCATCACTACTATCATTGCCCTCTAGTGCAAACCCAGGTTCTTCTTCAATTGGAGCGTCTGGGACAGTCAGTATTTGCCCCTCATAAATTTTATTTACATCTGCAACTCCGCTTGCTTCTGCAATGGCGACTGGAGTTGAATTATTATCTCTGGCAATGGTTGTAAGTGTGTCGCCAGATTGTACTGTAATTTCCATTGTTATCCTTCCTCTAATGTGCGTATTCTATCATGTATATTTGCTTGCGAGGCTAGGATTGCAGCTAATCCGTGACCGTAATCCACCATTTTACCATTTGGTGTGTCTTTGACAAATGACGCTCCCATAGCGGTTTTTTCTAGATCCTGCGCCATTATTCCTACAAATTCACCGTTTTCATCGGAGCCATTTGGATCTTTGTATTCATATTTGTATGAATTAAGTGCATCTAGGAAAGACTCAACTTCGTTTGATCCTGGGGATATGTTGGTTTTTGCGCGTATGTCTGAAGTGGCCGATAGTGCTGCGTATGAACCTATTGCAGTTGCAATTGCTCCGATTATCGCATTTTCTTTTGCACCATCTCTATTGCTTGAATTAATTGCTGCATTGTATTCACCGGTCAAGCGTGCAACTTCAATTCTAGTTGCATTATCCATTTCTGCTAAATCGCGACTTAGATCAAAACCCATCTTGGTTAAATCGGTTTTCATTGTTTCAATGTCAATGCTACTTTCAAGACCGTAAAGTGCTTGCTCCCCTTTGTATGCGTTCATTGCCAGTGCGTCATCCATACTGCGTTGCTCAACAGCAAGTTTTGCGTCAACGGTTGCAATTGATAGGTTTTTCTGCAGGTTCGCAATGTTTGTTGCCAGGTCCAATTTACCCTGGTCAATTGCCATAGTTTTTGCTTTTTCTAGGTTTGCTAATTTAGTATTTGTGGTTAAGCTAGCCTGCGTGATGACACGCTGTAATGAAGTCGCTTGAATTGACAGCTTTTTCGCAAGTTCCATATCACCGTTTTTGAACGCAGTCTGTTTATCCTTCTCCATGTTCGCCAACTTGGTGTTCAGCTTCATTGTATCTTTCCCGCGATACAACTCCACCAGCTGCGATTCTGCTGCCATTGATTCTTTACTACGGAGATCGGCTGCTTCCCCAATCGCAACTTGTGTCATATCGGCCCACACGTTCTTCAGTTGCCGGACCTTTGCTGGATCGGCTGAACCTCCTGCTGTTGCGCCTAACAACATTCGCAAGTTTTGTTCACTTGAACGCATTAACTGGCGTTCTGCTGGTGAATCAGCAGTACCGTTTACCCTGGCAAGTAACATTGCTTCTGCTTTATCGGTTCCACCCTCAAATATTGCATCAATATCTGAGTCAGTTACGGACGCAATTGCTGCCACTTCTGTTGGCGTGATTTCTGTAACTGCACCTACGGTTGTGTCAGTAGCGTCTGCGACCCCACCAATTGTGATACCTTCTGCGTCATCGACTGTTGCAGTTTCCATTGCTTCACGTTCAAATTCCGCAACTTCTTCAGGAGTTAGGGTAAATGCTTCACCTCTCTGCATCTTTTTGCGCGCGTTCTCATACATATCACGCATTGTTGCTTCACTAAGGTTTGCAGGCATGTTTTCGCCTATAGTCGCAGCAAACTCTTCATAAGTAGAATTTTCATCAATATCTGCGCCCGAAAAGTAATTATTCATGCTCTCAACCATCGCTGGTACTTGCGCAGCTGCATCTTCTTGTGATTTTGTCAGTGCAGTATTGTACGCAGTTTCCATCTGCGCTGGAGTCAGTCCAGCATAATCAGCATTATCTTTGTTTCTTGCAGTAAAACGCTCATACGTTGAATCAGTTGTAAGAGCTTGCCCCTCAATACCTAGCATTGCAGCTTTAATTGATGCTGTTGACGCATCTGCTTCTGCCTGAGTTCCAAACTCCGCTCCGTTCATGTCTTTGAATTTGGGGGGTGGTGGTCTATATTGTTGTCCGCTGCTACCACTACTACCACCACCACCACCACCGGTCATACTGTTGTGATATTCTTCTGCAGTCATGCCACCTGTGCCTGTAGGATCAGAATCACCAGATATTGAAGGAACAGAACCACCTGGTTGCCCTCCTGAATTATCGAATGATGGTCTTGAATCACCATAATTACTACTTACTGTATCTCCAGCTTGATGCACACTAACATCATCGTCATAAGATCTGACCGGTCCTCCTTCTGGACCTAACCCTTCAGTACCTGGGAGCGCAACCCCTGAAGCTCCATAATCTTTCATTAGTTCAGCTTCACCTTCGTTAATAGTCGCAAGTCCTTCTCCTTCTGGAATCTGTTTTAGCAACATTGCTAACTTGCGCAGCTCTTCTTCTGACATTTGCTGATTGCCACCCATTCCCATTTGTTGCGGTTGTTGCATTTGGTTCATCATGTTAGTTTTTGCGCTGGTAGTTTCATTGTATTGCTCCTTACACCTACTTCTAGCATAAGACTTGAAATTGAATAGGCTTGTCCTGCATTTGCTATTTCTGAATCAGAGATCCTGAATCTGACGCTTTGGCACTTCTGTTGTTTGCAGTGTGCGCGGAATTGGTAAACCCCATCTGCTACACCACTATCAGTTCCATAAAAGCCTTCTGTACCGTAGGGTGTTGAATCACCGTACTCAACAACCTCTAAGTCATTAATGTAGTTAAACAGATGTTTTTCGTTAAAATAAGTCTGGTAGTCGTGACCTATTTCAAGTTTCAACGTGTGAGTTGATTTAAAATCACCCAAGACAAATGCCCTGCGTATCCGTTGAAATCCTTGAATGCCGTTTGTTTTTACCCATGACGTAGTAATAGACATTTCAATTGGGTCATTATCATCTTTGTAGCTTGTTTCACTCTGCTGAAAAATCCTGCCATCAGCTCGCAGGTAAACGTAATCACCATTAATATTCCAAATTGTTGCCCCCATGCCTGAATGATTTGTCCAAGTGGACCATTTTCCATAGAAATAATCATAAATTAGACAGCGTCCGTCACTGGTAAGGTAGCGGATCTGGTTTTCATTTTGTATCAGCTCGGCACTTGTAATTGTCAGGTTATTGTACGCTTCAACATCGGCCCCAATATATACAGTTTCTAATGAGCGATTCAGCAGATAAATACCCTTGTTAGATTGGAACATTAAACCAAGGGGCATTAAGACCAGTGAGTTAGTATTGCTACAACCTACGTCACCTGTAATAGCTTGCGGTGGACTAAAATCATTCTGTGCGCCTGTAGCAGTAGGTCCGTTCCCAGTAATGTAGAAAATTTTGTTAGGCTCAAATATTATCAGTTTCTGGTCAAACTCTGCCAACGCAGTAATTTTTGTTGCTTTGTTTAAAACAATGCTAAACACATCTGAAAATTCAACCGGACCAAGTGTTTGCCTTTTCTTTGAATATATGAGTTTCTTTGGGTTTTCACTAGAAACACAAACAAGCCTGTTTTTGTAACTTGTCAGTACCAGGCTAGCTGGTGGTGGTATGTTTTCAATAATCCCACCGTTCGTGTAGAGTGACTCTTTTGCGATTAAATTTGCGTCACTGATAGCACCTGTATCTGCAAAACTTACTGAATCTGCTGCTGTGTTATTTGCGACATTGCCGATTTTGAAAAGCAGTCTGCCTGTTGTAACAGTCCGGTAAACCTCACAGATTACACCAGTTTTCTGAGTAAGTCTCAAACTTGGTATTGTAAGTGTAACTGTTGAAGATCCCCCACTTGGTGCAGCTGAAATTGCAACACTTGGCGCACTTCGATGATCTTGGCCTTTTGCGTCAGTCCAGATCCAAATAACCTGGTATAGATAAGTACCTGCTGCTAAAGATCCAGAAGAATTATTAATTGCAGCTGTGATGTTTTCAGGATAAAGATGAAAGTTTAGTTCAACTATCTGCTGAGAGTCGTACATACTGACAAACCCTCCACCAATATGCAGATTACCACCTAATTCAGCAGCTTCAAAGCGTTCAACAGATGTAAAGTCAACAGTAATATTAGAAACGCCTGTGAGCGAATACAAATCATTATTTTTGCTGATTAACCTAGTCCTGACTAATCCACCAAATTTAAATACACCATCTGCTGACGCATCTACAGATGAGAGGAATGTTTTAGTGGGAAGTGCGCCTGCTGTTCCTGGTAATACTTTTGCGCTTATCAATCCGGTTGTGTCGCATAGAAAATAAGTAGGTTGCAGGGCCGAATCATGCACCACCATAAAATATTTTACAGAATTGTATTCCCAAATTTTAGATGCAAGTCCAACGCTGCGCTTGATTACAGTAGGGGTAGCAACTGAATCTGCGCTTATGTCGTACACTGTGCCTTTTACCTGGTGGTCATAAGTATTTGTTGCGTTCAAAGTATAGATAATCTGCAGATCACCGGCTTGCGTGACTATCATGCTTACGCTATCAACCTTAGTTGCTGTAGCTTCAACAGTGTGCGTTGCTTCAACAGTCAGTGTAGACAGAAGGCGTTTTATTTTAAGTCCAGCAGATGAGCCTGTAGATGCATACGCGACATAAATACGTTCTTGCTCATTTGGTGCAGAGTTTATTTTATCACCACAAATTGTTATGCTATCTGTGGCATTTGTTGATGTTATTGTAGTTATACCTGGATAACCCACTCCAGGTGTACCAACTGCGCCATCTACTGTAATAAAACCAATATCAATGCGGGTTGTCCCTGAATTGTTGTATGCAAAAATAGCATTTCCGGCACTAGCATTATCTGAATAAACTGCAACATCATAGATGGGATTTGTCGCATTAACGACTGACGAGATAGTATTTGTTGTCTTAAATGCAACCGGATTATTTGTGTCAACCTGCACACATTTTAAAAGATGTGGGGATGCAGAAGTGTCGAGATAACACAGTGAAGGGTTTGGACCAAGCGCAACACATCTAGGGTTTATTGCGGTTGCATCAATCAGAGTTGCTGCTTGGAAAATTGCGCCTGAAACTGAATCGAATACTGAAACGTAAACACCTTCTAGCACCCCCGCTTGAGTGTATTGTTCCCAGGCAAAGAGTTGCAGCCCACTTGCAATGCAGCTGTCTTGATTTTTGGCCTCGCTAGTGTTGCGAATTACATCATCACTATCTATTTTTACAGACTGAAACCCGCCTTTATCTGTCCACCTAGAAACTGAGCTAGAATAGCTGTACAGTTTAGATCCGCTAAATTCTAGCAGCTCATCTTGAAATGATGTTAGACCATCACCAGAAGAGAGCAGCTCTTCTGTGCCAGAAATATTCTGACTAAGCGCAGTGTATCCTAGACGTTTACTTATTTGTGATCCAACTGTGTAGCGTCCGTTCTGCAAATCCGTCAAAGCTGGAGTTAGTTTGGGATCATTTTTGGTATCCAAACCTGCAACAATGTCAACTGGTACTAGAGTTTTTTGAAGTGGCATTATATTCTTTCAAGTCAATTAAACATTGTCTGTAACCAAATAGTCGTTGCTGGCGCGTTGCTAATTCATTAATACTTGCAGAAACTGTTTCTAGCTCTGCATCCGCTTTCTGAATCTGCTCATCAAACGTATCTTTAGCTTTCATTTACTACGTTACTGAAAGTGCTTTAAGTTGATCTGTTGTTGTGCAAGAATCTGCACTGTCTGTGATGTCTCTTAATCTTTGTTTCTCTGCAACTATAGCAGTTGTCGATGAGCTAGACTCTTGCGCTTTCATAAAAAGAATGTCTTGTGCTTCAAGCAAAGGTTTGCGTTCTTCTCTTAGACGTTCTTTAGTAATTTCTTTAGCTTTAGATATGTCTATAGTAATCATGCTCCAACTCCGTCTGTAAGTTCTGCTTCGTTTACTATCCAAGCATTTCTAAATGTTCTGTCAGACGGTATAACTGAATCTTCAACTATCTTGTATTTTAATCCAGTTGGTACATCTTTTTGTGCAAGTTCTTCCATTCTAGATGCCCATTCTGGAGCAGGATTAATAATTGAAACAACAAAATTTTCTGGTTTTTTATATAAAATTTTCATTTTTATCCACCAAATATAATTAAACTATTATAAGAAATTCCTGATACTGTACCTGCGTAGTTTCTTGTTAACACTTTAAATTCCGCATCTCCTTGCGGGATATGAGTGCGTATAGCTATAAAAGCACCGTCGTTGCTTACACCACAATTTCCTGCGACAATTGCGTTGCCCGAAAAATCAGTTGTCAAATTTATACTATAAAGACCGGCTCCATCGTCATTGTCTACTGAGCTTACATTAAAAGAAGTCACTACAGTTCCACTAGCATTAAAATAAACCCAAGCTTTAGCAATAGTGCGTGTAGAAGTTGTAGCAGCTGTTTGAAAAGTTGGTGTATTGCCACCACCCCTAGAAGTTAAAACCTCCCCTGTACCTCCAGATACTACATAGGCCGGATTACCAGACGTATCATACGTTATTAAATTTCCATCTGTACCTCCAGCCATTTTTGCTAGTGTTACTGCATTATCTATTATTTCAGCTGACTGCACTGCATCTGCACCAATTTCACCTGAAACGATTTTTGCTCCAATAGCTTTGCTACGAGAATTTGTATTACCTATAATTCCGCTCATATTCCCCTTTAAGTCCAGTTTTGTATAATATAATTTACGGTAATATCAATATTGCAAGCCCCACCTGCCTTGAAATTTAGCTCATCCGTACCATGAAGCACCAGGCGGTCATTAAACACAAATGTTGAGTTAGCAGCAAGTGGTTGATCCGATAATATTTCGTAATCAGTACCAGCTGCACTAGGGTCTAAAAACAGATCAAATGTTTCCGCTGCACCTGCAGTTTCACAAACTGTAATTGACAAAACAGAGTAGATGTAGTTTGCAGCTGCACCATCCAGAATTTTAGTGTCCGTTGTGTCTGTTACCGTGAAAAATCCTCTAGTTAATATTTCTGAGCCGGAGCCGGAAGGTATTGCCATGTTTTTTCCTTTTTAGTTATGCACCCATAAATAGTGCTTGATGTGTACTTGATTGTAGAAAGCTACCCTTCTGTTTAACTTTTGCTGTTGTGCTTGTTTCTAAATCGTGGCCCGCTGCCAAGATAGTGTTTGCATCAAGAGTTATTGATGTTGCAGCAACAATTGAGAGTGCGCCATCATCTGTGATTGTGTTGTCCGTAATTACAGTCCCGCCGATTGTAAAATCTGTTGTTGCGTCACAGGTGGTAAACTTTCCTGTTGTGTGTGCAGCTACACCTATCGTAGCACCAGAAATGGTTCCACCGGTTATATCGAAATTACTACCTTCAATTTCAGTAGATCCTGCAGTTAATTTTCCACCAAGACCAATAGTTCCTGTTGTTGTAACTGTCCCCAAATTTGCACAAGTCTGACTAGCAGCTGTCCAGTTCCCATCAATGGTTATTGCACCTAAAGTTCCACCGTTTATGTCAACTTTGGATATATTAACTTCGCCTGTGCCGTGAGGGGTTAAATCAATATTAGCGTTACCAGAGCTAGTAGCAATTGCTATTGCACCTGCATAACTTGTTGCAGTTGTGAGAAATGTGCCGTTTTCGGATGGGACATAAATAGTACCGCTGCTGCCAGATACCCCTGAATTTGCAGCAATCGTTACATAGTCAGTATCTGCACTATTATCATTAGTGAATTTAAACAACAGCAAATCAGCGTGTGCCATTTTGCCGTAGTCTGAATTTGATGAATCAGTAAAGAAGTTAAAAGTTTTTGATGAATCTGTGTAAGCTACGCCTGCATCAGTTCCGGTCATACCAGATATGCTTCCAGCTCCAGCATTCACTGCACCTCCGGTAGTTACTTGTACTGCTGTTCCAGATCCGTTTCTCCAGTATAAGTTGCCACTTGCTTGATATATTGAATAACTTGTTGAACTAGCTGTAACTGAACTATCGAAAATTAGATTTTTAAGTTCTGACGCACTGTTTTGATTGAACTCTAGCGTGCTGTTAATATTGATTGCAGCAGGTGTAATTCTAATGCCTTTGTTGGTACTGTGATCGTGATCATCAACTGCATCTAAGGACGTATTTAAATTTGTAGCCCATTCTGGTCCCGCAGTTGTGCCAATACCAGGTTTTGCAATTGCTGTAATATTTGTGCCAGATGTTGCCATAGTTTTTTTAGAAAAAGAATATGTCTGCTGTTACTGTCCCGCCTGCTTTTAGTATTACTGTAGTAGCCGGAAAGTCGTTTACTGTTGCTGATTCATATATAACTTGAGCAGCGTTCTGCTTTAAGATTATCCAGCCTTCGGGTGCTTGCTCTAGTCCGTGGTCTACAATGGTGTCAGCGGTAGTTATATCAACGTCCTGAACACGGTTGCCACTTGCAAATGGTAACTGGAATAACGGATTTAACGCAGTTGCAATATATCCCTGTACTTGATCTGTAGCAGCGTTTCCGGTTGATAATTGTGTGAATGTTATTCTACTCATCCGGTTGCTGTGTTCCAGAGTGAATTGTAGTTGCTGACATCCGTAACTGTTGTTGGTTCACCCAAGTCACGCATTTCACTCACAGCAATAATACGGTCCTGCACTTGCTGTTTTAGAGCAAATAAAGCACTTACGTCTGCTTCTTCCTTTATGAGTGCTAAAATTGCACTTGCTATAATAACGTATTCATCCCATCCACTGTAAAAGTCGTTACGAGTTTCTATTGATCCAAAAACAGTAGGATCTGCCAGACCTGCAGAATTTAGGTCCGTGTTTACAGTAGCTGCACCAATTGCCGTTACTGTCTGATTAACATTATACGTTGTGGCTAAAAATCCTGTTGCATCTAATAAGTCACCAATCTGCAGTGAATGAGTGCCGATTGTCCATTGTGTTGTAGTTCCGCGCCCAATTGCTGTAGTTGTGTATTCTTGGAATTTTGCTGGTGACGGTATGTAAAAAATTGTAACTGTATCTGAACTTGCAGGTTCAGGATTGAAAACAATTGAATTGCCTTGAATGTGGTAACGCATATCGGATGCTACTGAATAAAGCCCGCCTGCGTTACGTTCTGCAAAGTTGTATCTGCGCAGAGGGACTTTTGCACCACCGGTGTTCAAGTCC
>TARA_R110000782_G_scaffold57258_13_pt1 | contig 13632 bp, 11 predicted proteins | sample TARA_R110000782 | Tara Oceans TARA_R110000782 (sample SAMEA4397859) | marine metagenome | biome: Polar Biome; feature: [SRF] surface water layer (ENVO:00010504); material: water (ENVO:00002006), including particulate matter (ENVO:01000060) such as... | depth 5 m
CAGCTCGAGGTGCTGGCGGTCGATCTCGTCGAGCTTGTGGCGGACGGAATCGGGCAGGATGGCGGTCAGGTCTGGCACGGCCAAGCGTATGGACGGAGCGGGCGGGCGTTCACGTCGTATTGGCCCGCGCGGAGGTGGACGCATCGTCGGCGCGGCCCGCCCGTATACTCGCCCGGCGGGCCGCATCGGCTCGGCGTGGGAGGATGCGGCCGGATGGAATCAGCGATCTCGATGCGGGGCGTTCGCAAGGCCTTCGGCCCCAAGGTGGCCGTGGAAGGCATGGATCTGGAGGTGCGGGAAGGCTCGCTGCACGGGTTCATCGGGCCGAACGGGGCCGGGAAATCCACCACCATCCGGATGATCATGTCGATCCTGTTCCCGGATTCGGGCGAGCTGAGTGTGCTGGGACGACGCTCGGCGGTCGAGAGCAAAGACCGGATCGGCTACCTGCCCGAGGAACGCGGCGTGTACCGCAAGATGAAGGTCGGCTCGTTCCTCCAGCACATCGGGCGGCTCAAGGGCCTGGACCGCGGCCCGACGCTCCGCCGTTCGGTCGAGGACTGGCTCGAGCGGGTGGGCCTGCCGGAAGTCGCGAAGAAGAAGTGCGAAGAACTGTCCAAGGGCATGCAGCAGAAGGTGCAGTTCATCTCGTGCGTGCTGCACGAGCCCGACTTGATCATCCTCGACGAGCCCTTCAGCGGGCTGGACCCCGTGAACATGCGCCTGATCCGGGACTTGATCCGCGAGCAGCACGAGGCGGGGCGAACGGTGATCTTTTCGACCCACGTGATGTCGCAGGCCGAGCAACTGTGCGATCACATCGTGATGATCCACAACGGGCAGAAGGTGCTCGACGACCCGCTGGGCGCGATCCGCGCCCGCCACGAGCCCAAGGGCGTCTGGTTCGATCCCTTCGACGGTGACGGCCAAGATGCCGCGGTCGACGCGGTGCGGTCGCTGCCGGGCATCCGCGAGGTGCGCCGGGTCGACGGGCGTCTTGAGGCGGTGCTGGGCGAGGGCGTGTCGCCGGGCGACGCCGTGCGGCTGGTCGCCTCCGCCGCACCGATGGCGACCGTTGACCTGCACCGGCCCGGGTTGGAGGACATCTTCATCAACATCGTAACGGACGGGGGGGCCTCGCCCGACGACCGGGAACAGCTGCGGGCGGCACTCCGCGAGATGGGCGGTGACGCGTGATGCGGCAGGGATTCTCGATGGCCAAGGTGATGCGGGTGGCGGGGCGCGAGTTCGCCTCCACGGCGCTGACCAAGGGGTTCATCATCGGCGCGCTGGTCGTGCCGGCGGTGCTGGTTGCGCTCATCCCCCTGATCGGCATCCTCGCGGCCACGGCCAAGCCCCCGGCCGTCACGGGCTCGATCCTGGTGATCGACCGCACGGGCACGGTCTACGACACCCTGACCGAGCGTCTGAGCGAGGAGGCCATCCGCGAACGGCGCCAGGCCGACGCCAAGCGTGCGGCCGCGTTCGCCGAGGACACCCTGGGCGCGTTCGGCCAGCAGGTCGCAGGCAACACCGACAAGGCCCTCGAGGCGATCCCGGTCCCCAGCTTCGTGTTCGAGCGACTGCCCGACGACGCCGACGCCGAAGCGGCCAAGCAGCGGATCCGCGACCAGCTCAAGGGCGCACCCGGCGAGGGCGCCCAGGGGGCCGAGCGGGTCCTGGCGATCATCGAGATCGATCCCGACGCGGTGGTGCGTTCCGGGGAGAGCGAGAACTTCGGTGCCTGGCAGCCGTTCTTCCGGCCCCGCCTCAACTCCGACGCGGTGGAATCGATCCGCGACGGCGTGGCGTGGTCGATCCGCGAACGGCGCTACGCGGAAGCCGGCATCGACCGCGCCGCCATCCGGACCATCGATTCGGTCGAGCAGCGCGACGCCCAGCAGGTCACCACGGAGGGCGAGCAGAAAGACACCTCCAGCATCACCAGCATGGTCATCCCCGTCGTGGCGATGATCCTGATGCTCGTCGCCACCTTCACCGGCGGGCAGTACCTGCTGACCACGACCATCGAAGAGAAGTCCAGCCGCGTGGTCGAGGTGCTCCTCTCGGCGGTCTCGCCGATGGAGCTGATGACCGGCAAGATCATCGGGCAGATGGGCGTGGGCACCAGCCTGCTGGTGATCTACAACGCGATCGGCATCTTCGCGCTGATCGCGTTCAGCATGACCGGGCTGGTCAGCTGGCAGCTGCTCTTGTCGTTCTTCGTGTACTTCGCGTTGGCGTACTTCATGTTCGCCGCGATGATGGCCGCGATCGGCTCGGCCGTGAATGACCTGCGCGAGGCCCAGAGCCTGATGACCCCGGTCATGCTGCTGAGCATGGTGCCCTACTTCCTGTTCCTTCCGGTGGTGCGGGCGCCCAACAGCACGCTGAGCACGGTGCTCAGCTTCGTGCCGCCCATCAGCCCGTTCATCATGATCATGCGGATCGCCAGCCCCGAGCCGGTGCCGGGCTGGCAGGTGGCCGCGACGATCGCGGTGAACCTGTTCGGCGTGCTGTTCCTGCTCTGGTTCGCGGCCAAGGTGTTCCGTGTGGGCCTCTTGATGTACGGCAAGCCGCCGAATCTGCGGACCCTGATCCGCTGGGTCCGCATGGCCTGATCCGATGCGCTGCCCGTCCTGCCGCTACGACCGGGCGGGCCTGCCCCCCGCTGCGCCGTGCCCCGAATGCGGGGCGGCCGCGCCCGGCGCGGGCGAAGGCCGAGACGACGCGATCGACCTGGCCACGTCGCGTGCGACCGTTGCTCTGGGTCTGGCGACCCTGGCCTGGATCGGGCTGCTCGGGTTCGGTGTGCTCGGGGTCGCGATGGGGCTCGGGGCCTGCTGGGTCGCCTGGGGGGCCCGGAAGACGGCCGCCCGCATGGCGGAGCCGAACCCGGCCGCGTCGTGGATGATCACCGGATCGCTGGTGCTGGGGGCGGGCGCCGCGGTCGTCGGGACGCTCATGGTGGCCTGGGTGCTGCTGCTGTTATGATGGGCTCACCCCGCACGCCAGGAGCAGCCATGGACCCCACCCCGCCCGAACCGATGCCCGAGCCCGGGCCGCCAAAGCATTACGCCTGCTCGAACTGCGACTACAACCTCGTGGGCGTGCGGATCGGTGACCCCTGCCCGGAGTGCGGCAAACTGTTTCTTCTCTCCGAGGCCAGCCAGCAGCGGGTCGGGGCGGCCGTCGCATCGCTCGTGCTGGGGATGATGTCGATCCTGACCTGCATGTTCTACGGCATCCCCGGCCTGATCTGCGGCATCGTCGCGCTGGTGTACGCCAAGAAGGCCCGCGAGGCCGTGCGCCTCGGGCGCGCCCCCGCGTTCTCGCTGGACTTCGCCAAGGCCGGGAAGATCTGCGGCTGGGTCGGGATCTGCCTCTCGGCCCTGTTCTTTGTGCTGATGGCCATCTACATCGTCTTCGTGGTCGCGATGGTGGGCGCGGCCTTCACCGGGGGCGGCGGGTTCCCCGCCCCTGCTCCGGCTCCGACCCCGGTCCCGATGCCGGCTCCGGTGGGACCATGACCCAGACCTTCGACAAGCACGACCTCTACGAGACCTGCGTCCAGTCGCCCAAGCATCTCGCGCCGCTGCTGCGGGCGGTGCACGGCCACGAGCCGACCGTGCTCGGCGAGGACTTCTGTGGCACGGCCGCACTGTCTTACGAGTGGGTCAAGCGGGACGGGGCCCGCGCGGTGGGCGTGGATCTGGACGGAGACGCCCTCGCCAAGCACCCGGACCACCCCCGCGTGTCCAAGGTGCTCTCCGACGTGCGCACCGCGCCCGATGCCTGCGACGTGCTGTTCGTGGGCAACTTCTCGATCGGCTACCTGCACACCCGGCGCGAGTTGGTCGAGTACCTCCGCCACGCCCGCAGCCGCCTCAACCCCGGCGGCGTGTTCGTCTGCGACACGTACGGCGGCGAGTCCGCGTTCCTGACCGGAGAAGTCCATCGCCCCCACCCGCTGCCCGGCGGCTGGCTCTGCCGCTACACCTGGGAGCAGCGCCACGCCGACCCGCTGACCGGCATGGTCACCGACGTGATCCACTTCCGCCTCGAGAAGGCCGGCGTGATCGAGCAGGAGATCTTCGACGCGTTCGTCTACGAGTGGCGGCTGTGGTCCGTCCCCGAGCTCCGCGACGCGATGGACGAGGCGGGCTTCGCGAAGACCCAGGTCTACGCCAAACTCGCCGACGCGTGGGACGACGAGGGGAACGCGTATGTCGAGCCGGTGATGGACGCGGAGGACGAACTGGACGACAGTTTCATCGTGATGGTCGCCGGACGCGTGTAAACAAGCCGCGCACGAAGTAAGCGGGCTCTTTGTGCGACTTTGAACAAAGCAGGAACCCGCTTACTTCGTGCGCGGCTTGTATCGCGGGCGTACCGTACCCCATGACGAACACCGCCACCATCGCCTCGCTGGACTCGATCAACCCCGCCACCGGCGAGGTCGTCGGCTCGGTCCCGCTGACCCCGATCGCCGAGATCCCCGCCATCGTCGCCAACGCCCGGGCCGCTTCCAAAGCCTGGGGTGCGATGACCGCCAAGCAGCGGGCCGACATCCTCCGCCCCGCCGGGCAGGCGCTGGCCGACCGCGCCGAGGAACTCGGACGCCTGCTCAGCCGCGAGCAGGGCAAACCCTTCGCCGAGGGTATCGGCGAAGTCCGCGGCTGCGGCGAGCGCCTCTCCGACGAGGTCGACGAGATCGCCAAGGCCGTCGAACCGCAGGTGCTCAAGGGCGAGGGCGTGGAGAGCACGATCTACCACGACCCGTTCGGCGTGTGCGCGGCCATCACGCCGTGGAACTTCCCGATCCTGATGCCGCACTGGATGGTGCTGCCCGCGCTGGTCGCCGGCAACACGGTCATCCTCAAGCCCAGCGAGGAAACGCCGCTGATCGCGCAGGCCTACGCCGATGTGCTCAACGAGTTCCTGCCCGACGGCGTGCTGCAGGTCGTGCATGGGCGTGAACAAGGGCCGGCGCTGGTCAAGGCCGATGTGGACCTGATCGCGTTTACCGGCTCGAAGGCCACCGGCCAGGCGATCATGCGCGAGGCCGCCACCGGCCTGAAGCGGGTCATCCTGGAACTCGGCTCCAAGGACCCGCTGCTGGTGCTGGAGGGCGCGGACCTGGATAAGGCCGCGGAGTTCGCGGCCCGCAATGCGTTCCGCAACTGCGGGCAGGTGTGCGTCTCGACCGAGCGGATCTACGTGGACCGCAAGTTGCACACGGAGTTCGTCGCCAAGCTCGCCGAGCAGGCGAAGTCCTTCACCGTCGGCCCGTGCGACGACGACAAGGCCGCGATCGGCCCGATGATCCACGCCAGGCAGAAGGCCCACGTGACCGCCCAGATCACCGACGCGGTGGCCAAGGGCGCGAAGGTCGCCTTCGGTAACGAGCCCCGCGATGGCTCGTTCGTCTCCCCCACCGTCCTCGACGACGTGACCCACGCCATGGACATCATGACCACCGAGACCTTCGGCCCGGTCGCCTGCGTCATGCCCGTCGACTCGGTCGATGAGGCCGTCGAGCGGGCGAACGACTCGGAGTACGCCCTGGGCGGCGTGGTTTTCGGCGAAGAGTCCGTGGCCCGGGCCGCGGCCCGCCGCCTGACCGCCGGAATGATCGGCGTCAACCGCGGCATCGGCGGGGCGGGCGGCACGCCGTGGGTCGGGGCCAAGCAATCGGGCATCGGCTTCCACGCCGGGCCGCTGGGGCACCGGCAGTTCTGCCAGGTGCGGGTGGTGAGCACGGTTGCAGAACCGAGCACGACCTGAAATGATGGCTCCGACCGTCGGAAGGAGCATGGCATGGCAAAGGTCCCTCCCACCTGTTGGAAGTGCGGCTACGAACTCTCGGGGCTCAAGGTCGACGACCTCTGCCCGGAGTGCGGCTGCGCCGTGTGGTCCCGACCGCCGATCGAACAGGCCACCCAGAACGCCAGCCGCTCCATGACGTGGGGCATTGTCTCACTCGTGCTCTTCTTTGCGTGTCTCGGCCCGCTTGCGGGGCTGCTCGCGATTCCCGCAGTTACCTACGCGTCGAAAGCCAACACCGAGGTGCGGCAGGGTCTCATCGACAAATCACAGATCAGCGGTGCCAAGACCGGTCTGATCTTGGGATGGATCACGATCGGTCTTTCGCTGCTGGCGGTGTGCGCCTACGCGTTCGTGCTGGTTCTGACGCAGTACCTTTGACACTTTCACCCTTGGTCAATGACGATACAAACCGGGCTTCCACCGAACCAGTACCGCAGTGCCTCTACTGCCGGTACGACCTCACGGGCATCAACACCGACGCGAAGTGCCCGGAGTGCGGGCGACCGGTCTGGCCGGACGTCCAGATGCTGGCTGAGCACCACGCGCGGCAGTACGCACGGATCGAGACCTCGTTCTACGCCGCGTGTCTCGCGTGGCTATTGAGCTTCGCGTGCGGCCCCTTCGGGGTACTGATGGCGGCGTGGGCGATCACGCAGAGTGCCCGGGCTGTCGCCAACCGGAACACGGGGTTCTGAACGTTGGCGCGAGGAACATGCCCTTCATTTCATTGGCCGTGTCCGTCATCGCCGGGCTGATCTCTCTGGCGGCGCTGGCGCTCTGGTTCATGTGACGCTGAAACCCGGTCCTCAAAACGGCCGCACCCCCGCGGGTGGTCCCCGCGGGGGTGCGTCTTGCGGCTGGGCGCGGCCGGTAAGCCGGGTTCTGTCTCGTCCCGTGGTTTCCATCCCCCTCCTTATGACGGGGGCTCGGGGAGGGACCTTCGGGCCTCGGACGGCCATTTCTCTGCCGGACGCCGTTGCCGACGCCGGGGGGACTTGCGTCCCCAGCACCCGACCCGACCCCACGATCCCCGGACCGGGGACGCACACCCGGGGGTGTGCGGGGGCCTGCTTGGGCTTGCACGCGGCGGGGTTTACCGTGCCCCGTCTGTCACCAGACGGGCGGTGCGCTCTTACCGCACCCTTTCACCCTTACCTGTGCCCGGCGAACCGGGCCATCGGCGGTTTGCTTTCTGTGGCACTTTCCCTCGCCCTCAGCCGCCTCCTTCCGGAGCCTTGCGGGCGGGTGGGCGTGACCCACCACCGTGTCCTGCCGTGCCCGGACTTTCCTCCCCCGGGAACCCCCGAAAAGGCCCCCGGGAGCGGCCGTCTGGCTGCGCCTCGTTGTGATTCTATCGCCCGCAGGCCCGCCCGGTTCGCACCAAAATCGTGTAGCATCCGGGCATGAGCGGGGAGACCCCTAACGCGGTGTGCTGGCTCACGCCCGATCAGACCGAACGGATCGGGCGCGTGCTGGCCCGGGCGGGCGTCGTGCCGGTTCTGGCCGGCTCGCCCGAGCCGACCCACACGGGCCAGGTCGCTCGGGACCTCGGCTGCGAACCCTGCGACGACCTGCGATCCGCCCTGACCTCGGCGCCGGTCGATCTGGTCTTCATCGCCGCCGCCGGACAGTTCGGGCACACCGACATCGATCAGGACCTCTCCGCCCTCCAGCTGGCCAAGGGGCGTGCGGTGCCGGTCGCGACGATCGACGCCATCCCGGCGGCCGCCATGGAGCTCAACGGCACCCGCTGGACCGACGCGCTGCACAACGGCACGCTGGCCGATCTGGTGCGGGTGGTGCCCCGCACGCGCCGAACTAAAGCCCTCGACGAACTGCACGTGACCCTGGAGACCTTCGGCGTGCCCCGGACCTGCTCGATCCGCCTGGTGGGGCCGGCCGCACTGGGCACACTCGGGGCCCGGCTGTTCGACGCAATGGACGTGGTCCGCACGCTGATGGGCGTGCCGGAGATCGTGGACGCCTGCTTCGTCGCCCCGGCCAAGGCCCGCGGGCTGCACCAACTCCCCGGGGAGTCGCTGCGGGGTCTGACGGGCGATCTGACCGCCCATCTGCGCTTCGCCGACGGACGCGCGGCGGGGGTCCACCTCTCGGACCAGTCCCCCACCACCGAGACCGACCTGCGGATCATGGGCGCCGAGGGCTCGATCACGCTGGACGCGGCCGGGCTCGTCTGGCGGCACCCGGGGGGCGAGCCCGACCGCACCCCGTTCGATCCCCCGGACGCGGACCCGGGCGAGGCCGCGCTGGCCACCCAACTGGCGAACCTGTGCGCGGGCGTCGGACCCAGCCACGCGCCGATCGATTACCCCGCGGTGCTGTCGATGACGCACGCGGCCCTGCTCAGCTGCCGCACGGGCCAGGGCGAGGCCCCGGACACCATCCGGCGTCTGATGCAGATCGCGTGACGCACCCCGCGGGGACGGCTCAGATCAGGCTGGCCGTGCCGCCGGCGATGTAGGTCTCCATCGAGTGGATCGTCTCGACGAGGATGTCGTGCTCGGCGTGGTTGAGGTCGCCGATGGACACCATGCCGACCACGCGGTCCTCGTCCACGACCGGCAGGTGGCGGATGTGCTTCTCGCGCATCACCTTCCGGGCCTCGTTGAGCTTCGTCGCCGGGCGGCAGGTCAGGACCGACCGCGTCATGACCTCGGACGCCTTGGTCGCCGACGGGTCGCGCTGCTTGGCCACGATGCGGGTCAGGATGTCGCGTTCGGTCAGGATGCCGACCATCCGTCCGCCGTGCTTGACGACGACCGACCCGATCTTGTGATCGTTCATCACCTTGGCCGCTTCGAGCACGGCCGCGTTGGCGTCGACCTCGTGGACGGCCCGGGGCTTGCGGGACAGGATGTCTTCAACGGTGCTCATAGCGTCGCCTCCGATGCGAGTGATCGCGGAGCGCGCCGCCCCCGGGCGGCGAACGGCCGCGGGTTTCGGACACACCAGTATGCCAGAAATCCGCCCGGAATGGAAGCCCCTTTTTATCAAGTACTTGCGCGGTCGCCCGCCGCGATTCACGGGCACCCGGCCTGGTAATAGTCCAGGTACCGGGCCAGGTCGAAGAAGTTCAACTCCCCGATGGGATCGGCCAGGTCCGCCGCGGGGTCGCCGGCCGAGAACAGGGACACGAACGCCGCAACGTCGAAGAAGTTCAGTTGATCGAAGGGCTGGGCCACGTCGCCGACCGAGCACGGGCGGGGGGACACGCCCATCACCCCCACGCCGAGCACTTCCGGCGAATCGAACGCCCCGCCCTGTCCCGTGCCCGGCCGCTCGATCGAGACGGACAGGTTGCCCTCCAAGGGCATGACGCTGCCGAGGTCGAGCAAAAGCAGGGACACGTCGAGTCCGACCGGCAACTGGGAGCCCATCGCGGCGTTCGCGACCGAGCCGTTTGAGGGAACGCTGACCCACCCCGGCCCTTGGGTCGGACCGTTCGCCGCGTACACCACGTCGAATGATTGCGTAGCCGACCCGTCCGACACCGTGATCGAGCAGGTCTCGAAGGTCGAGCCGGGCTGCTTGCTCCTCCCGATCACGATCATGTCGTACGGATCCAGCGCGCCCGGCGGGACGCCGAACGCCGACGCCAACTGCCCCGGGGCGTAGGGACTCATCGGCTCGAAGCCGTACACCAGCAGGCCGGCGCCCGGCCCGGCGAGGACCGCCGGGGTCAGGTCGGGCAGACCGGTCGCCGCAGTCGCGTTCGCGGCGTTCGGGCTGAACCCGGCGAAGGCGGGCCACGCGACGAGGTCGCCCACCACGAGATCGGGCCAGACTCCGAAGACGGTGACCGTGCCGTTCCCATCGTCCAGCAACGCGCCGTCCCGCACCAGACTCCGCCCGCTCGCACCGACCATGAAGCCGGTCGGACTCAGATCGAGCGTCGAGCCGAACGAGTCATAAGCGGGAGGCAGAGTCCCGGGCGGCGGGTAGTCCGGCGAATCAATCAACCCCTGATAAACCGGCGTAACGCCCCCGAAGAGGTCGTAGATGTGCACCTCGGACGGGAAATCCGGGACCGACAGCCGTGGGTCAGCGCCGATGACAAGGGTATCGGCATAGATGTCGATCGACACGCCGAACTCACCCAAGTCGTCCCCGCCGGGTTCGGTCAGATATCCCAGGCATACACCGGTCGAGCGGGCGAACAACCAGACCATCCCCTGATCTTCCTCGCCGGAGGGGGGCGTCTCATTGGCGGAGCCGACCGCGACAAGATGCTCGGAAACCGCGATCGCCGACCCGTATCGACCGAACTCATCGTCCAGATCCGCGCTGCCGACCCGCTCAAGCTCGAACCCGATGCTCAGAGAGGTCGGATCAGACACGTCGACGGTCAGCGCGCGATTGAAATCGGTCGATCCGATGGCAACGAGGTCTCCATCGGTCGAGATGTCCAACTCCGCCCGGTACACCTCGCCAACCTCGATGCTGTCCGCTTGGAAGAAGCCGCCGGGAACAATCTGGTAGGAACGGAAGGTGCGGTAGGTCGTTGCGAACACGTTATTCGTGTTCATGACGATATCGCTGGAGATGCCGATGCCGGAGATCTGGCCCGTGACGACGGGAGACCGCGGATCCGAGACATCGACCAGGTAGATCGAGCCTCCCTCAGCGTCCGAAGCGATCGCCGCCAGCTGCCCGGCGACCGCCACCGAACGTCCGAAGTGTCCACCGGACTCGCCGCTTGGCGAGTGAAGCACCGAGAACTGCTCGCCCGTGACCGGGCAGTAGAACCGGACCGATCCGACTCCGGCGTTGTACGGGGCTCCGACAATCTGAACGACCGCCGATTGATCCATCGCCGAACCGAACAGTTGGAACCCTCCGAGCGGCCAGAGCTGCGCGGTCTGCTCGCCTGTGACCGGATCGAATCGAAAGGCCATGCCGCGATCCGCCCCGTTGTCGTCGTCGCCGACCGCGCCGACGACCGCCACGCCCCACCCCACGCCGACCGCGTATCCGACTGCGTCATCCGTTTCCGCCTGGTCCGGAACAAGCCTGTGCAGTTCGATCGGAGACGACGGCGTCGAGACGTCGTATACGTACGCTCCGCCAACCGGGTCCGCGGATCCATACTGCCACGAATAGCCGAGAATGGCCTGCCCGCCGCCGATGGCGACGCTGCCACCAAGGCGGTCGCTCTCACCCGAACCGGATCCCTCCAGCGTGGCCACGTGGGCTCCGGTCTCCGCGTCGAAGAGGAACGCCGCGCCGGCGTTCGCCCCGCCGGCGGTGTCGTACTGAAACGCTCCCGCGAGAACGTACTCGCTGTCGGTGTCCACGCTGACCCCGAACCACGCGTTGCTCTGGGGGGTCGGCAAAAGTAACTTGGCCGTTTGCACCGGCGCTGTCGGGTCGGTGATATCGAAAAGGTAGACCGCTCCGGAGTTGGAACCGGCCTCGTCATCAAGCGGCGCGCCGATGGCGACCACGTTGCCATGGATCGCCACCGAATAGCCAAAGTCGATCTCCGTCGCCCCGTCCCCCGGCTCGAGGGTTGCGATCAAGGCACCATCGGTCGTGGTGTACATGTACGCCGCCTCGGGATCATCACTAAGCGCTCCGGCCGGGGCCCCGACCACGGCGACCGCACTCGAGACGTCTACGTCAGTCCCAAACGCCTGGGTGGGGAACGGCTCCGGCGCCTCAAGCTCTTGGACCAGTTCGCCCGTGTCTGGGTCGAACACATACGCCTTCCCCGGCAGCGCGCCGGTCGACGGCGCACCGACGATGACCGCGGCGGGGCTGACGCCCACCGACCGACCAAACCGCTCGTTGATCGACGCGTCGCAGTCAAACTTCAACCGCAGCAGCGGCACTTCGGAGTCCGTGCCCGAGAAATCGAAGACGTACGCCTGGCCGCACGCGTCGACAACGTTTGCCTCCGGAGAACCGATCACGCATACCGGACCGTTCATGTCGATGCTGGACCCGTACACCCGCTTCACCCCGTCGTGCGCCGGCCGCAGCGTGAACCGCTCGTCACCGAACTGTCCCAGGGCGACCGACGCTGACGCACCGAGCACGATCACACCGAACAACCCCGTCTTCGTATTGAGCACCATGCGGGCCCCCGATCATGTTGGTTCCTGTCGCGTGTGCGAGTATCCTGCCGCCCCTTCAGACAGAGCGATAATCCTGAACCTACATCATGGCGGTTCCCCGATCAACTCCAAAGGAGGCAGTCGGACTTCACCTAGGACCAACGCACCAGGTGCCAGCTCTTCTTGCCGCGGCGGAGCGCCATCAGCGAGCCGTGCATCAGGTGGGCCTCCGTCAAGCGGACGCCCTCGGCCAGTTTGGACCCGTTGACCGAGACCGAGCCGTTGGCGATGAACTCCCGGGCCTCGCGGTTGCTGGCGGCCAGCCCCGCGTCCTTGAGCACCCCGATCGGGTCGGCCCCTTCGCCGACCAGGTCGGCCCGGTCGCGGTTGGACGAGGGCACATCGGCGAGGACCTCCTGCAGGGTCGCCGCGTCGAGCCCGGCGATGTCGCCGGAGAACAACGCCTTGGCGGCCTGCTCGGCCTGCTCCATCGCGGGCCCGCCGTGCAGGATGCGCGTGGCCTCCTGCGCCAGCGTGCGCTGGAGTTCGCGGGCGCCCGGGTTCTGGGCGTGCCGGTCGATCAGCGATTCGACGGTCGCCCGGTCGAGGAAGGTGAAGACCTTGATCCAGTTGGCCGCGTCGGCATCCGAGGCGTTGAGCCAGAACTGGTAGTAGGCGTACGGGCTGGTGCGGTCGGCGGTGAGCCAGATCGCGCCGGACTCGGTCTTGCCGAACTTGCCGCCGTCGGCCTTGGTGACTAGGGGGGCGGTGAGGCCGAAACATTCCTCTGCCGCGACAATTCTATTAGACGCCAGCAAGTATTTTTGCACCGCTCTCTGACGATCTGGCGACAGGTCACGAATCCAAGCACCAAGAGGCTGATCTCCGCGAAGCCAAGCAGATTGAGAATCAGAATGTTGTGTCAGCTTGATTGAGCCGAGCACATCCGCGACAAAGCTCTTCCACCTATCCACCCAAGAGGCCTTCAGGTCAACCCTCTCGATATCCGGTTTAAATCGCTGAACTTCAACAATCGCTTCGTCCCACAGGGAGGCGGCTCGTTTCCGCTGAAGTTCTTTTCCGGCAATGATGTTGCCGTACTGATCACTGCCTCCGAACTGAACCGAAACGCCCATGTGTTCAGAGAGATAGTCGAAGTCGTACGCCTGCAGGATCATATAGGAGAACTCGGTGTACGAGATCCCCTGCTCGCGGTTCTCGAGCCGCGCCTTGACCGACTCCTTCTGCATCATCATGTTCACGCTGAAGAACTTGCCGATGTCGCGCAGGGCGTCGAGGTAGCTGATCTTCATCAGCCAGTCGGCGTTGTTGAACACGAGGTAGTCCGGCCCGTCCACCGTGCCCAGCACCGCGTCGAAGATCGGGCGCTGGCTCCGGACGTGCGACTGCACGATCTCGTAGGTCATCAGCATCCGCTCGGCCGACTTGCCCGAGGGATCGCCGATCAGCCCCGTGCCGCCGCCCATGACCACGACCGGGATGTGCCCCGCCTGGCGGACGCGGGCGAGGTTCATGATCTGGACGAGGTTTCCGATGGTCAGCGACGGCGCGGTGGGATCGAAGCCGATATAGATCTTGCGGGGGTCCGTGTCGGGGTCGGCGAGGTGGGCGCGCAAACCCGTCTCGTCCGTGCACTGGTGCAGCAGGCCGCGCCAGGAGAGTTCGTCGAGCAGATCGATGCGCGGGGGGCGGGGGGGGCGGGGGG
>TARA_R110000782_G_scaffold869_2_pt1 | contig 13630 bp, 14 predicted proteins | sample TARA_R110000782 | Tara Oceans TARA_R110000782 (sample SAMEA4397859) | marine metagenome | biome: Polar Biome; feature: [SRF] surface water layer (ENVO:00010504); material: water (ENVO:00002006), including particulate matter (ENVO:01000060) such as... | depth 5 m
CAACTGGGGTGTTTATTTAAAAGAAGGTATGCACACGTTTAAAGATGATGGAGTAATTGTTAAAAGTAGTATGCAACAATACCACCCAGCATGGTGTTGTGTAAAATACAATGATGAAGATAATGTACTATTTATTGACTTACATTATTAGTTTTTTAATAATATGAAAATAAATGCAATAATTGTGAAACTTTTTAAAAGTTAATGATATATACTATAATAAAACACAAACAACGATGAAACTAAAACAACTACATATAGAATATTGTCTACAACAGATGGTCAGCTGGATTTTTAATCCGGAGGCTAATCTAGGGCGTGTGTTATCTATGAGTTGATATTAAAATTATACAACAATTATTTAAACCAAGCCCAAAAAGCTTGGTTTTTTTTGTTTAAAAAGTAAAATGTACGTGTTGGTCTTGGAGACCGGTGGATTTGCAAAATCTATAGAGTTGGTTCGATTCCAATCATGTACTCTAAATATAGTTCTTTGACATGTTGGCAAGAATAATGGAGCAGTGGCAGATAAGGTTATTGCATTGGACTGAAAATCCAGGGGAGTTGGTTCGATACCAACCTGCTCCACTATAAAATGTCCTGTTGTGTAAAGGTAGCACACGTGGTTTTGATCCACGTAGTTGAGGTTCGAATCCTTACAGGACAACAATAACGGAAGGTATAGGAGTCTGGTTTATCTAGCTCGCCTTGGACGCGAGATCACGCGGGTTCAAATCCCGCTCTTCCGACAAATAATTTGGGAGGCTAAAGTCAGTGGCTCTGACAACCAGACTGTAAATCTGGTCTGAAAAGGGGAGGATCGATACCTCAGTCGCCCACAAACGTTGATATAGCTCAGTTGGTTAGAGCACCACACCGATACTGTGGAAGTCGTAGGTTCGAGTCCTGCTATCAACACTTTTTGTTTTAACATTAATTGTTAATAACTTTTGAAAATAAGTGATATAAAGTTTTTTTGTATCACTTAAAAGGTTTATATTTACATATAACAAATAACAAATAAGTATAGAGAATATGGGAAAGTACATTAATCAAATCGGAACATTACCAACACCTGCATCATATGAAGGTAAATGCAAATTCTTAGAATCTAACGGAGCTGTTAAATGCTCTGATTTAAGATATCTACCCAATATGATATGTGTTATAGATAACGGGTTTTTTGCAGCTGCAGCATATGCATACAATGAATCTGAATATGAGGAATTCAAACAGCCTGATGGAAGACCGAAACAATGGTATACATTAGATAACGCAGAAGAATACGCTAAATAACAAATAATTAATAGTTCTTTGACATAATAACAAATAAAAACAGCGCCATCGTCTAACGGTTAGGACAGAAGATTTTCATTCTTCAAATCGGAGTTCGATTCTCCGTGGCGTTACAAATCTTAGAATTAATTACTCTAAGGCTGATGGGTTCGAAACCATCGATTGATATTGGTGTAATGGTGCACGGAGACCGTAACTGGAACTCAGGTTTAAGGTTCGATTCCTTTTATATCAGCAAAGAAGACGCTTGATCAGCATGTCTTCCTAACAGATGAAGTATTACATAGCCTAAGGAGATTTGACGTCACTAATTTCTATGCTTCATTTGATTGCTCTGTTTAGTTTATGTGGTGGAACGTCGGTCGCAAGGCCGAAGGATCATGGGTTCGAATCCCATACAGAGATCTAAAATTCCTCGGTAGCTCAGTTGGTTAGAGCACCGCACTGTTAATGCGTAGGTCGTAAGTTCGAGTCTTACCCGGGGAGCAATTACACGTATGGTGCAATGGTAGCATGGCAGTCTCCAAAACTGTTGATGGGAGTTCGAATCTCTCTATGTGTGCAAATAGTAAGTTGATATACTGTGAAAGTTAATATAGGCATATATTAATTAGGTGGGTTCGAATCCTGTATAATCCTCAATGGTGGAGCCAAGTAACAGGTATTATATTATAGCCAGTTGGGTTGTGCACCTCGTCCGAGAAGCCCTAATAGTTTCTAATAGTTTGGTATGAAACAACTTATTATTAATGGTCTTATAGCTCAGTTTGGTAGAGCACTCCGCTCATAACGGATAGGTCGATGGTTCAAATCCATCTGGGACCACTTTAAATTATGCGTAGATGGTGGAAATGGTATACACGACGGTTTTAGAAACCGTAGCCGAAAGGCTCTTGAGAGTTCGAGTCTCTCTCTACGTACTAGTATGGCGAGGTAGCTCAGTGGCAGAGCGTAGGATTCATAAACCTAAGGTCGAAGGTTCAATCCCTTCTCTCGCTACAAAAAAATATGGTGTTTGTAGCTCAATTGGGAGAGCGCTAGGTTGTGAGCCTAGGGGTAGTGGGATCGAAACCCACCTAACACCCAACATTGGAAGATTGTCAGAGCGGTCTATCGTGCAACTTTGCTAAAGTTGTGGGTGTAAAAGCCCCGAAGGTTCGAATCCTTCATCTTCCACACATAGCGGCGTAGAGCAGTGGCCAGCTCGTCGGGCTCATAATCCGAAGGTCGGGGGTTCGAATCCCTCCGCCGCAACAATAAACAAAATACCGTTTTTGGTATAATATAAAGTAGATATATAACACATCCTTAGCTCAGTTGGTTTAGAGCGTCTCGTTTACACCGAGAAGGTCGTAGGTTCGACTCCTACAGGATGTACACTTATTGTCAACACCCAAAGGGTGAAGGGACTTGGTCATGGATTTATTCTTGCAAACTCAATACCTAAAGTTGAGCTGCCAATCTACGGGATTGGCTTTATTTGGCCCGTTCGTCTAACGGTTAGGACATGCGGTTTTCATCCGTAAAATGGGAGTTCGATTCTCCCACGGGCTACACTTACCTATCTCTTTATTGAGGTAGGTTTTTTTATTATATAATATAATGTAGAATGTGAAAGTATCTATCTAGGTGTGGCGATATATAGATAAAAATATAGAGAAACTCAATGGCTTTAGATGATTCTAATAAGGATATAAATGGTAAATATAAACTAATATATAAAAAAATATTGAATAGACCCATCAAACAAGATGAGATGGATTACAACATAGATTTAATAGGTAAAACCATACAAGGTTATGTAGTAATGGGAACAGGTCCAGGTGGCTTACTAGATTTAAATAACGACGTTGGCAAAATAATAAAACTACATAAAATAACCTCAAGTGATATTTCACTTATAGAAAATGGAGGATCCATTAATGAATACGTTTGGATTACAGGTACTGCAGGCTCAGATAGTATCGGATCAACTGCAACTTCTTCAATAATACCTGATCAAGATGCAACATACGATTTAGGTTCTCCAAATTATAGATTTAGGGATCTTTACTTAACTAATAACACAATGTATCTTGGTGAAGATTCAGTAAGCACATCTAATGGGGAGCTAAGGGTAAATAACATTCCATTAATAGATAAAAATCAACTTCTAGCAGAATCTGCTGAAAGATCTCGTTTATTAGGGATAGAGACTGCTCTTAGGATAGCATCAATATCTGAGGTAAATCAAACATTAGTAAGTGTTGCAAATGGTGAAGGAGCCGTTGCACAAATGATAGTAGATTTAGATACATCATTTACTGCTGATTTAACAAATGCAATTACTGGAGAACAATTAGCTAGAACAGAGGCTTTATCAACTATAAATGAAACATTAACATCACTATCAAATGGTGATGGTGCACTAGCAGAATCAGTTACGGCTTTAGATACTAAATTTAACACTGAATTGTATGATGCAATTACTGGAGAACAATTAGCCAGAACAGAGGCTTTATCAACTATAAATGAAACCTTAACATCATTATCAACAGGTGATGGTGCAATAGCAGAATCAGTTACGGCTTTAGGTACTAAATTTACCTCTGAAATTAACGATGCAATTACTGGAGAACAAACATCTAGAACAGAGTCTTTATCAACTATAAATGAAACATTAACATCATTATCAACTGCTAATGAAGCAACTGCAGAATCAGTTACGGCTTTAGATACTAAATTTACCTCTGAAATTAATGATGCAATTACTGGAGAACAATTAGCTAGAACAGAGGCTTTATCAACTGTAAATGAAACATTAACATCATTATCAACTGCTAATGAAGCAACAGCAGAATCTGTTACAAATCTGGGCACATCATTCACCTCTGAAATTAACGATGCAGTTTCAATTGAAAAAACCGCAAGAGAATCTGCAATAGAATCAGAAGCAGCATCAAGGGTATCAGAAATAAAAGCTTTAGCGGATTCAGTACCTAGTGCATTTGATGCAACGGGATTAGTAACTACATCGGAATTAGAAGAAGAATCAAATACAAGAATTAGCGACATTGCAGCCGAGGCCGAGGAAAGAGCACGCTTGTTAGGTATAGAAACCACATCAAGAACAAATTCAATTGCAGGTATAAACGAAACATTAAATACATTAAATACAGCTAATTTATCAACAGCTCAATCAGTATCGGATTTAAGTGCAGAATTCACACAAGAGTTAGAAGACTCTGTTTCTGGTGAAGCTCTTTTAAGAACATCAGCAATTGCAGAAGTACTCGAATCAATTACAGCATTGACAAATAAAGATGAAGCTATAATTCTCTCAGTTAATAACTTAAGTACTAAATTCACAACAGATATTGATGCGGCAATAACAGGGGAATCTAATATAAGAACAACGGCGATTGCTAATGTTACTAATCAAATCGCAGTATTAAGTGACTCCGATGAAGCAAATGTAATTAGGGTAGATGCTTTAGAGGCACAATATACAATTGAAGAAGGAGCTATAACAGGTGTTAGGGAATCTTCAGCAATTAAAACAACAATAGATAGCGCGGTTGCCTCTGCAAATTCAGCAACTGTCGAATCAACAACTACATTAATAGCAGAACTAGATGAAAAAACAGCTGGTGTAACTACACAACAATCAGCAATAATAGATGATATTAATAGTACAATAGAAGCACAATACACGTTAGAAGTAAATGCAAACGGCCATGTATCAGGTATGAAATTAGGAGCAGATGGAGATGGTAGTTCAATTGCATTTCTTGCAGATAGTTTTAAAGTATCTAGTGAAGATTCAAATGGTACATTATTGACACCATTCTCAATAGTAGACGGGAAGGTTGCATTTAATGGATCTGTTAATTTTGGCGTTGCAGGTGCAGATGGAGCAGATGGAAACGACGGAACAGCCGGAAACGACGGAGCAGATGGAAACGACGGAACAGCCGGAAACGACGGAGCAGATGGAAACGACGGAGCAGATGGAAACGACGGAGCAGATGGAATTGATGGAAACGATGGAACAAATGGGTTACAAGGTCCTAATGGTGAAAATGGAATAGCAGGACAACGTGGACAGGATGGTATTTCCAATTATTTTCATATAGCATATGCAGATAGTATAAACGGTGCTGGTTTTAGCCAATCATCTACTAATAAACTTTATATAGGTACTTACGTTGATATTACTTCAGCGGATGCAAGTTCTAGTAGTTCTAAATGGAATTGGCAATTAGTCAAAGGATCAGATGGTAGAAATGGTGAAAATGGTATACCAGGTAAAGATGGTGCTAATGGGGAAACAACGTATCTACATATAGCGTATGCTAATAATGGTTCAGGTTCTTCAGGGTTTAGCACAACAGATTCAACTGACAAAATATATATTGGGCAATACACTGACCTTACTTTAGCGGATTCAACTGATATAACTAAATACAGATGGACTAGGATTAGAGGAGTAGATGGAATACAAGGATTACAAGGATTACAAGGTAATAAGGGATATGACGGAATCCAAGGTCCTGCTGGTGTTGATGGTATTACTACTTTTTTCCACATAGCGTATGCAAGTGATCAGAATGGCTCTGGTTTTACTCAAAGCGCAGCACAAGGTAAGCCTTATATTGGTACATATGTCGATAGGACAGAAGCTGATGCTTCTTTTAATAGTTCTAAATGGAATTGGCAGTTAGTTAAAGGAGATAATGGTGCAAATGGTGCAAATGGAGTACCTGGTAATGATGGAACGAACGGAACGACTTCATATTTACATATAGCATACGCTAATAATAGTTCAGGTTCTTCTGGATTTAGCACAACAGATTCAAATAATAAAACGTATATTGGACAATATATCGATAATACTTTAGCGGATTCAACTGATAGAACTAGATATGCATGGTCCCAAATTAAAGGAGACACAGGGGCTAATGGGTCGGATGGTGCAGACGGCGCAGACGGCGCAGACGGTGCAGATGGAGCAGACGGTGTAACCCCAAGTACTTCTCAATTTCTAACACAATCTACTATTATAAATGGTGCAACAATACAAACAGGAATATTAAAGAATGGTAACTTTTCTTTACCGGGATATGGTTCAGGTGCAGGTGCTGGTGAATTAGCCGCAGCTCCATGGAATACATATTCAACAGGAGGTATGGGAATCAATTTAGACAAAGGTGCAATTAGTGCTACAAATTTCTATATTGATCCATCAGGTAACGCAAAGTTTAAGGGAGATATGGATATTGATGGTGGTGTAAAAGTTGGTGGAAGTCTTATGGCAGACTTCTTTGAAGTAGCGCCAACTGCCGGAGGACCTAATAGACTTAGAATGAAAGCAGGTGGTTATATCGGAAATATTAGATTTGATGAATATCAAGATTCAATTATGGAGGAGTTTGATAGAAGAGGTGGAGATCCAATTGAAAATGATGATGGTTTTAATGATGGTAATCCTAAGACAACCCTATCACACCAATATATTAAAAGCAACGATTTATTAATAGAACGTGGTGATTTAGTTAAGCTAGACGAGAATAATGAATTAATTAAAGCAACATCATCTCAGGATAATACTATTGTTGGTATATTATGGCATGCCATTGATTATTCTATAAAACCAAGACCTATGGATAAATATAGAAAAACTGAAAGAGTTTTTGAAGAAGAAGATCACCATTATAGAGATTCACTTGGAAACAAATTAGCTCTAAAAGATAGAGATACTAAAACTATCTGGAAAGTAGCATCTATTGGAGATTCACGTGAAGGTACATTAGACGGAATGAAAGTATGTGATCAAAACGGACTTATTCTCACAGGGGATCTAGTATGTTCTTCAGATACGCCTGGATATGTTATGAAACAGCCAGTAGACTATATTATTGTTGGGTTTGAAAACGAAAAGCCACTATATGAAGAAAGACAAACTATAAACTCATTTACTGTAGGTAAATGTATGGAAGATTGTGCATTCGATGTTAATGGAAAGGCTGAAGGAATTTATGGATATCTTTATTGTGGATAACATGTAAAATATAGTATTTAAAATACATTTAAGAAAGGTTTCATTTAGGTGAAACCTTTCTTCTTTTACAAATATAAATCATAATATTAACCATCAATACTATATAAATTGAGAGGCGCAGATTATAAGAAAACTTTAGTATTAGATTCCAGTTATATTCCAAGAAGTATTGTATCATCTACAAGAGCTTTTGTTATTGTATATAAAGGTAGCGCAGAGGTCGTAGAGAATCACCCAGAATGTTTTAAATTAGTTAATGAAGAATTAAAGATTAATAAACCTTCTATCATACGAATTCCTAGGTACATTAAAACGGGAACACACAAAATACCTCTTAATAAACAAAACATACTTAAACGTGACCATTATAGTTGCGTCTATTGTGGGGATGATTATAGAAGAGACTTAACAATAGATCATGTGATTCCACAGAGTAAAGGTGGTAAAAATACATGGGATAATTTAGTAACTGCTTGTTTTAAATGTAATAATAAAAAAGGAAGCTTAGACCTAGAAGAATTCGGAGTTGACATAGAAAAGCCAATAAGACCTCATTATTTAATGCTAATGAAGTCATTAAACTATATTTATGATTCTTGGAAGACTTACTTAAAATAAATAATATTATGAAACTATGATTGAACTAACTGAAGATAATTTACAAGAATATTTATTACAACATGATAAAGTAATAGTACAATTTGGAGCAACATGGTGTGGAGCCTGTAAGATTATGAAACCGAGGGTTAAAAAAGTGGCAGCGGAAAATACTGATATTGTATTTATATACGCAGACGCTGAAAAACACGTAGAATCTAGATCTATAACTCCTATTCAAAACTTACCTACATTTCTAGGATTCGTTAATGGTAAACTAGTATCTAAAACAACAGGATCCAAAATAGAGAATGTAAATAATTTAATTAAAGAAGTTAACAACATATAAATGATACATATAAATCAAAATACAGGAAATAATCACAATCCTAATGAAGTTGTATTCATATATTGGGAAGATTCTTGGAACGTTGCTAATAAAAATTGTTAATAACTTTTAGAAAAAGAACGAACCTAGATTTTTTATATCATTTAAAATGATTATATTTACATATAACAAATACTAAAGATTATGATTTATTGGTTTAAAAGAAAATACAGTCAGGTTAAAAGAGTCTTAGATTATCTACCAATGATTTGGAATGGATCTGATTGGGACTATAAATATGCAACTGATTTATTTGCACATCAATTAGGAAGAATGGCTGATTTCTTAGAATCGGATAGAGCATGTACGTTATCTGCTAAGGATAATGCTAAAAGAATCAGAACCACATTAAAGTTAATGAAACTCGTAGGTGATGAAGAATATGCAATGGAATATTTTGATTATGAGGATGTTGAAAGTTATTTTGTACCATGTAAAGATGATAAAGGTTATTCTACCATGGAGACAAATAACATATCAGAAACATACGATGAGTTCTTTAAAAAATATCCACTAATCCATAAAAGAGTATTAAATGGTGAGGGTATTTGGGGTAAACGATATAATTTAGGAAACTCAACTGATTTTGAACTTAAGAGAAAAGTTGCCATGAATATTGCATATTTAAATCAAGAAAGAGCAAGAAAGACATTACATAAACTAATAGAAAGAAACATCCAAAGGTGGTGGGATTAATTAATACAAGTATTATGATAACATTAGGAATTATTACATTTATTTTATTTTGGGTTGCGATTATATGGGACTTTAAAAGATCTCCTACTTACAGTAAAGGTGAATTCTTAGAAGATTGGGAGAAGCCATACTACATTAAGGAAAATCTATTCGAACATAACGGCAGAATGTGGGAACATTTAGATAACCATCCAACATATAAGTTAAGAGTATTTAATGATAATATGACTGATTATAAATATAAAGAAAAGATAGACTAATGGCTAAAGATTTAACAAAATTATTAGATAAATTCCATTATCATGAGGCAATGGATAGAACAAATATACTTTGCGAAAATATAAATGATCATTTATTACAACACCCTGTTTGTAAGCTTGATAAAGAAATTTCTATTAAAGTAGAACTAGCACTAGATACATTATACGAAGCTTATCAAATAATAGGAAGTAGAGATATAAAGAATGAAAAATAGAGCACTAATAATTATAGCAGATAAAAATCAGTATGGTATATCTCACAAGTTAATAGCACCAACTATCAAATTACTATATACTAAGAGAGGATTCAAATGTACCGTTATCAATCTGCATAAAGACGAATTTGATGCATCTTTAATAGACTCAGCTCCCATAAGTTCAATTGTAAGATCATATAAGCACTTAATTAAAACGTCAGATCATATTCATTTTATAACGAACGTTCACTTAGGTGGCCTTTCACCTGCCCTTGAAGGTTTTTTAGAACAGGTTTTAACTTGTGGATTTGCATTTGATTTCGATGGAGTTAAAACAACAGGTCGTCTTCTTAAAAAGAGAGCATTCTTTCATCTACAACACACTAATGTTACTAGAATCAAAATCAATTCAGCGTATTTACGTATTAGGTTTAGTATACTTCAAAGAATATTTAAAAATATTACAATAAGCCAAAGCGATATTAGATGGGTTGATAGGGATAAAAAAACTAAAGGTATCAATAAATTAAGAAATAGATTAATAAAAAAACTATTTTAAAAATAAATGCAATAAAGTTTTTTTGTATCAATAAAAAGGTTTATATTTACACATAACAAATAATAATATGATAACTAATTTTCAACTAATTCAGGATTTTGTTACAGATTCAAACGCAACAAATTCAAACACAAACAAATTTAATGTATTAAAGGAATATACTGAGCATGCTGTTGTAGTACATGCATTATATTATACATATAATACGTATAAACAATACGGAGTAACTTCTGTAAATTGTAAAAAGAGATCTGATCTATTAGGGAATCCAAATACTTATGAAGATTTATTTGATCTGTTAAATGATCTTAATGATAGAGTTATCACAGGACATTCTGCAATTGCAAATGTTAATAGATATGTTCAAGAAAATAAACATTTTGAAGATATTATTTGGAGTATAATTGATCGTAACTTAAAAACACGTTCAACTGCGTCTACTATTAATAAAGTAGTTCCAGGATTAATCCCAACATTTGATGTTGCTTTAGCAGATACTTATAATGATAAAACTAAAAAGAAAGTAACATGGAGCGATGGTTGGTATCTTAGTCGTAAATTAGACGGTGTAAGGTGTATATGTATTGTTGATGCTAATTCAAATGCAACCTTTTTCTCTAGAGCCGGTAAAGAATTTAAAACACTTTCTAAAGTTGGAGAAACTATTAAAAAAAGCGGCGTAAAGAACATTATATTTGATGGAGAAGTTTGTATCTTAGATAAAAAAGGAGATGAGGATTTCCAAAGTATTATTAAAGAGATTAAAAAGAAAGATCATTCAATTAATTTTCCAAGATTTATTGCATTTGACACATTAACAATTGAAGAATTTGAAAGTGGTGTAAGTAAAAGAACTTTAAAAGAACGCCAGTTTGAATTAGACGCAATGATGGACCAACAGATGTTTGGATATTATCTAACAATGGCTCAACAGACTTTAATTAATTCTTTTGAAGAAATCGAAGAACGTTTAATAGTTGCTAATGAAAAAGGATGGGAAGGTCTGATGATTCGTAAGAATACTACATATAAGGGTAAGAGATCACCGGATCTTTTAAAGATTAAAACAATGTATGATGCAGAATATACTGTAATTAGCACAACAAACGCAGTTCAAAGAGTAATTGTTGAAGGAAAGGAAATCGAAGAAGACATGTTAAAGAAAGTTACAATAGAACATAAAGGAAATACGGTTGATGTAGGTTCTGGATTCTCACAAAAACAACGTAGATATTACTTCCAAAATCCTAATGAAATTATTGGAAAACAAATATGTGTTCAATTTTTTGAAGAATCACAAAATATGGCTGGAGAATATTCATTAAGGTTTCCAGTGATCAAAGCTATTTACGAAACAACTAGAGATATTTAAATATAAACTATATGAATTTAGTATTAGGCGATGGATTACTAGGCAGTGCTGTTATCGGATCAAGTGGATGGTCCTTTATTTCAAGAAAAGAGAATGGATTTGATATAAATAAACCGAATCAATGGAAGTCTATTATACCTAACGGAACTTCCACTATTATTAACTTAGTTGCAAATACAGATACATATAGCACAGATGTATTAAGTATGTTTACTACTAATTATAGAGGCGTTGTCGATTTAGTAGAATATTGTAATTTTAATAAGATAAAGCTTGTTCATTTTTCTACTGACTATGTTTATGAGAATTCAAGAACTAATGCAAAGGAAACTAATAAACCAAAGCCAGTTACATCATACGCAGTTTCTAAGTTATTAGCTGATGAATATATTATGAAACACTGTAATAGTTATTTAATCCTGAGAGGGGCCCAGAAGATCGATCCTTTTCCATATGATACTGCTTTTACAAACGTATATGGTAACTTTGATTACGCAGATACTATTGCGGAAATTGTAGTTGAGATGATAAAAACGTCTGCTGAAGGATTATTTAATATAGGAACTTTAAAGAAATCGATGTTTGATTTAGCTAAATTAACAAAACCAGACGTTAAGCCTGGAATTGCACCACAGCACTTCCCTAAAGATATTACTATGAACTTAAATAAAATGGCAAAATGGCTAGAAAAGGAGTAATAATATGCAGTGGATGTCTTAATGATTTTCCAACAGATGATATGTATACTGTTTTAAAAGCATCGCATAAGGGAGATCCTAAATTAGGAGTACATAGAGTACCTCATTGTGAAAATTGTATAAAGAAGAATAAAGGAGTCTATATTAAAATAACTGAAGAACCTAGAAATAAAAATTAAATAAATATGCTAAATCCGGAACTAACACAAGCATCTAATGCATTAAACACGCCATATAACAAGGCTTATGAATATCCTCACATTGTATTTGATGATTTTGTAGATCCAACTATATTAAAGGATGTTGAAGTTGAGTCTAGATATCTTACAGAAAATTATGAAGAGGAAGCCTGGCGATTTGCCGGAGAAAATGACGAACATAAAGATCAAGTATTAAAAAGAGGTATTAAAGAATTAGATAAAATGCTACCAGCTACTAATTTACTATGTAGATACTTTAATAATCCTGAATTCTTGAAATTTTTAAAGAATATCACCGGGATCGATGACTTAGTTCCTGATTGGAACTATGTAGGCGGAGGACTTCATGCAACATATCCAGGAGGTTCATTAAATATTCACCATGATTTTAATTACACAGATGACATGGGGCCCGACAGAATGTACCGCAAGGTTAACTTATTAGTTTATTTAAACGAGAAATGGTTAAAAGAATGGAATGGATCTTTAGAACTTTGGGAATCCGATGTTTCTAGTGAATTTAAAACTATATTACCTCAATATAATAGAGCAATATTGTTTAATATTGAAGATGCACCCCACGGCCATCCAAATCCATTAAATTGCCCAGAGGGAGAATGTAGAAGAAGTTTAGCATTTTACTATTACAGTAAGACTCCTCCTAACAACAGGCTTTATAGTAGAGCACATTGGAAACATGGAAATCAATTATTATAATTGTGAAACAAACGATAGTAACTTAATATAAATAGTATAAATTTTAAAACAACAATAATCATGACACAAGAATTAATTACACAATTAGAAGCAGTAATCACTGAATTAGCAGGAGATGTTACTAAATTTGACGAAAAAGGAAACAAAGCAGCAGGAACTCGTATCCGTAAAGCAATGCAAACTGTTAAAGGTTTAGCGCAAGACGTAAGAGTAGCTGTATCTGAAGCTAATAAAGCATAGTTAGCCCTTTTAAAAAACTGTTCGAGTAGCGTTTAGGACTTAACACTCTAGATGTGAAGTAGTGGACAAAATATATAGAAGGTTACTAATCAATACCTATAAGTATGGTTCTAATACTGAACTTGAGATTAGAGCGGTTAGATCCCGAAGTAGTATGAGTTTTAAAAGGTTAAGCAAGTTTCTCATATTGCAATTTTTTAAAGGATATATAATATCTAGTCAAGATTAAGACTTTAAAATAATCGATGGGGATATGGTGAAATTGGCTATCACGCTGCCCTTGCACGGCTGTATTCTGAGTTCGAGTCTCAGTATCTCCACATAAAAAGGTCTACTTCGGTAGGCCTTTTCTTATCTTAAGACCTCCGTA
>TARA_R110000782_G_scaffold102483_4_pt1 | contig 13598 bp, 10 predicted proteins | sample TARA_R110000782 | Tara Oceans TARA_R110000782 (sample SAMEA4397859) | marine metagenome | biome: Polar Biome; feature: [SRF] surface water layer (ENVO:00010504); material: water (ENVO:00002006), including particulate matter (ENVO:01000060) such as... | depth 5 m
TGGGCGATGGTGATCGCCGCGGCCGGGCGGCACAACCTGCTCAGATTGTGTCCGAGTGACGGTGACCGTGACACTGAATCAGGGGGATCGGCCCTAGCTGCGCGAGGACAAACTCTCATCGTCCTAGGAACAGGCCATCGGCCACCATTCTCGGAAGCGTTCGCTACTGGTCCCTGCGCTCCGCTCGACCTTGGGCGGCTGAGCGGCAGATATCGAAGGCCCTTGCACCTTTCATATACTGTGCGAGAAACGAGGGGAGACGTCACCCCTCCGGCAGCAAAATTGCGCCCGTGAGGCTCCCCCATGATCCTGCACGACAATGAAACAAAGATTGACCTTCTGAATGCGGAGCCGGTCGCAGCAACCATCGCTCGACTCCTCACGAGCCGTCCGGGTACACCGATGACGATTGGAGTTCACGGAGATTGGGGTGCGGGAAAGTCCAGCGTTTTGGAGATGGTTGAGCATATTTTTCAGCAGAGCGGGAATGATCGCGATGTTCTGTGTCTGAAGTTCAATGGTTGGCGATTCCAGGGCTTCGAAGACGCCAAGATCGCCCTCATCGAGGGGATCGTGGAAGCACTCATCGAGGCCCGACCCTTCCTCACGAACGCAACCGGGGTGGTCAAAGACGTTTTCCGCCGCATTGACTACCTTAAAGTCGCGAAGGCAGCTGGCAGTCTTGCGTTCACGGCCACTACCGGAATCCCGACGCCCGAGATACTTAGCACGGTCGTGGGCACCTTGGAGCGCCTCGTTGAAAGGCCTAACGAACTGCTGAACGTGGAACACGTCTCAAAGGCAATCGAGACAACGAAGTCCGTCCTGAAGCCGGCCGAGCCGCGCCACGTTCCGGAGGAAATCCGGGAGTTTCGCAAGGCGTTCGACAAACTCCTCGATGAGGCCAAAGTCAAGCAACTCATCATCCTCGTTGATGACCTCGACCGATGTCTTCCGGAGACTGCGATCGAGACGCTGGAAGCTATCCGCCTATTTGTGTTCACGTCGAGGACGGCGTTTGTTATTGCTGCGGACGAGGCGATGATTGAGTACGCGGTTCGGCAGCACTTTCCAGATCTCCCGGGCACGACCGGCCCTCGAACTTACTCGCAGAACTATCTCGAGAAGCTGATCCAAGTCCCCTTCCGGCTTCCTTCGCTTGGTGTCACAGAGACACGGGTCTATGTAGCTTTGCTCCTCATAGGTGCGGCCGTTGGCGATGACGATGCGGGGTTCGCCACACTCATCGGCAAGACACGTGAAAAACTCCGCCGTCCATGGGAAGGGAAGACGATTGCGGATGGCGACTTGTCCGCGAGCTTCAAAAATGTCCCAAGTGCTGTCCGTGACGCTTTCACGCTCGCGGAGCAGATCGGCCCTGTACTCGCAGAGGGTACTGGCGGCAACCCACGACAGATCAAGAGATTCCTGAATTCACTTCTCCTTCGGATGGAGACGGCTAGGGCCCGAGAATTCGGAAACGACATCAAAGCGCCGGTTCTGGCAAAGCTGATGATCGCCGAAAGATTTCAACCGTCGGTATTTGACGAGTTGGTTCGAGCTACATCGGCGTCCGGCAGCGGAGTCCCTCCGGAGATCGCAGCTCTTGAGGCATTCGCTGCGTCATCTAAAACGGAATCGAAACCGAAGCGAGAAGAGCAAGGCGCAGCAGAGGTATTCTCTACGGTCAAGCTTCCAGAGCCGTGGAAGTCCGAGTTTGTTCTTAAATGGGCCCGGCTCTCGCCGCAGCTTGCGGGCGAAAACCTCAGCCCCTACTTGTTTCTGACTCGCGACCGACGTGGGTTCTTCGACGGGCTCACCTTGCTAGGACATCTGAGCGAACTCGTTGAGAAACTCATGGGTCCGGAACTAGCCGTGAATGGGCTGGAAGGAGAACTTAGAGTACTCGATCCTTCTGAACTTGAGCAGATTTTCGATCACCTCCGGACTCGGGTTGTCGGTAGCGGTGAGCTGTCCAAGATTCCACCTGGGATGGCTGGATTGAAGGTAGTGGTTCGCGCTTCGCCTCCACTTCAGTCGAGACTCGTGGATTTCCTTGAGCAACTACATGTAGGGGCGCTCGGTCCGTGGGTTGTCTCCGGGTGGGATGGGATCGTCACGGACGGCTTCCAGATGGCAAGGCTTAAGAAAGTCATTTCCGGTTGGGCCGAATCTGACAACATGCCACTTGCCACCGTCGCGAAGGCGGCTGCAGTCATTCGTTCCCCCAGAGGCCGCCGCTAGTGGGTACATCGAGCTCATCTGCTGGCCCCGGTTCAACGACGCCGCTTGTGCCGACGTGGTTAGAGCCCTTAGCCGGGCCTGGTGAAACTGCAAACCTGCCACAGACTCCTGTCGATGCTCCGTCGATTCTCCCGAATGGCGGGGTGCTACCCACGACACTGGTTTCGCCACCAGTCTCGAATCGCTTCAGGGATGCTCGCAGGAACTTGTCCCGGTTTGCGGCAACGGGAGGTGTGGATCGTCGAGCATTCGGCCGAGCGGTCTCCGACTACGTGAGCAAATCATCCGGGGGTTCCAGCACGGCAGCACGTAGGCTGGCGCCTTCTCGATCCGCAGCATCAGGCCTTCTCGGCTTCCTCTCGGACTCACGGACAAGCGGCACGACACAGGCACTTCGCCGGTTGAATCTTCCCGACCTTGCTGGCCGGCCGATACAGGAAGTCTTTGTTGCGCTCACGGATGTGCTTTGTCCCGACGGGGGTAGCATCGATGAAGGCATTGCTCGCGACGCATTTATCGAGACAATTGCAGACGTCATGAATGCCGGCATCGTCGACTTGGCAGTTCTTACCGCCGACCAGATGCTCTCGATTTTCGAGATATTCGTCGCCCGATCCATCGAGGGCCGCCTGCACAACGACATTGGTATGAAGTGCATCACCTTCCCCGCAAACAACGCAGCAGTCCAAGCGGTTCAGGATCAAGTGCACGATTTCATAGTCGGAAGGGTTCACGATAGCGTCCACGAGATGCGGGAGGAGCTCGCTGCTGTGCGGGGGTCCGCCCTCGACGCCATCGTGAATCGCGTTTACCTGGAGTCCTACGAGCTAATGCGAGTCATGGGGGAGGCGATGGCCAGATGACACCTACTGCCTTGATTGTTCGCCTCGGTCCGCAGGACCTCGCATCGCCCCAAGGCTTCGGCGACTACAACAGCGTGGACCTCCACTTAGTAACTGGGAACAGACGGCTCGGGAGCGGGCTCGGAAATGCGATCGAGTCCCTGATCGGCCTCGGAGCGTATCCGTCGGAGATTGGCATTGATCTCTTGTTGCTTGCGGCCGCAATTTTCGCCGCCGATACCCGCGTGTCGCGGGGCTTGACCGCACAAGACTCGTGGACCCGCGAACTCGCTGTTCTTATTCCCGTCAGTGACCCCGATCGCTGGAACGCCAGTCGGGAGCTACTACGGTCGATACTCAATTTTCTAACCGGAGATCGCTGGTCTGTCCGGTTCCGTCCGCGGCCACAAGGGTTTGAGCGGATGGCGCCTGTGCGTCCGCTCACTGATGTCCCCGAGCCTCCCTTCTCGACTGTTTCATTATTCTCTGGTGGACTCGATAGTTTTATCGGCGCTATCGATCTCTTGGAGAACGACGAAGTACCCCTCTTTGTGAGCCACGCTGGTGAAGGGCCGACAAGTACCGCACAAAGAGCGTGTCTTCACGCGCTTGAAACCAATTATGAACAAAACTTCTCGCAACTTCGGGTCTGGATGAGCTTTCCGAAGAATCTGGTGCCGGGCTCAGCCCCTGAAGACACCACGCGGGGACGCTCGTTCCTGTTTTTCTCCCTCGCAGCTTGCGCCGCGACAGCCTTCCCTCGTACGGTCACATTGCACGTGCCGGAGAACGGATTTATCTCGCTAAACGTTCCGCTCGACACACTCCGACTCGGATCACTCAGCACGCGCACCACGCACCCATTCTACATGGCACGGTGGAACGAGCTCCTTCAGTCACTCGGAATCAACGCATCTCTTCATAATCCCTATCGCTACCTCACCAAGGGTGAAATGTGCAGCGAAAGTCAGAACACTGAGTTTCTCTGCCAAAGTTTGATTCTCACTCTTTCTTGCTCCGCGCCGTCGAAGAGCCGCTTTCGGAATGTGGCTCCCGGTCATTGCGGGTACTGCGTCCCTTGTATCATCCGTCGTGCATCCATCCAATCTGCGTTCGGTCAAGACGCGACCCCGTACATTCTCGCAAATCTGACGCAACGTCCACTCAACACAAGGAGAGCTGAGGGGCAGCAGATTCGTTCCTTCCAACGGGCAGCCCAGAGAGTAGTTGGCTCGCCTAGTCTCGCAGGCCTGCTCATTCATAAGCCCGGTCCACTCCGCGACGACCTCCGGAACGCTGAGCGACTAGCCCAGGTATATTTGCGCGGGATGACCGAAGTTCATTCACTTCTCAATGGGATTGTCACGAGACCAATCGTATGAATGCCCTTGTTGATTTTCACTGCCATATCGACCTCTATCCAGATCCACCGTCACTAATTGCAGAATGCGACCGTCTTGGTATTCGTACGCTTGCAGTCACTACAACGCCGAAAGCATGGCCGCAGAACAAGAAGTGGACAGAATTCTCTACCCACGTACGTCCTGCTCTGGGGTTTCATCCGCAGGTAGCTGCAGAACGGGAGCATGAGCTGCCGCTGTTCGAAGAGTACTTGCCAGAGGCACGATACATCGGTGAGGTCGGGCTCGATGCGGGTCCCCGACACTACCAAAGCCTGGATTCACAACTCCGGGTGTTCCGTCGAGTCCTAGAACTCTGCGCGCTGCACCCCGGTCGCATCATCTCCGTACACAGCGTTCGAAGCGCGTCGAGGGTTCTCGACGCGTTGAAAGAGCTACTTCCCACCGAGCGCGGAACCGTGGTACTTCACTGGTTCAGCGGAAGCAAGTCGGAGGCGAGCCGGGCGGTCGACCTTGGATGTTACTTCTCGATCAATCGAGCCATGGTCGAAGGAAAGCGGTGTGACTTGATTAAGACCCTTCCTCGTGACCGACTGCTTACTGAAACTGATGGGCCATTCACGAATCTGGGCGCCCGTCCCGCCAAGCCGGCTGATATACCGGTGACGCTCATCGGCCTTGCATCACTGATGGGAATCGGAATCGATGAGTTATCGCATCAAGTAAATTTAAATCTGCAAGCGCTAGTGATCGAGAGGTAGCTCAAGTCACACACAATGACAGAAAGTGTCCACATCTGTATCTTGCAACAGTATAGTGCCGACTTCAGGAGTGAAAATCTTTCTTCTTCCCACCTTCAACGTAGACATAGAGACTAAATATTTTGGCTACTGCTCAAGAGACTTGGGCCTGAGTAATTCGTTGTCAATATTCTTCACGTAGGCTTCGTAAAGTTTTCTCAGCTTCGCAGCTGCCTCACTGTTTTGGTCCGGTAAGGACTTCATCTGCGTCCATATCGCATCGGCCTGCGAACGGTAGTGAATGTCGTTGTAAGCCTGCAACGCCTCGATTGCCAGCCCCGTCGGTGTCGGTCGATTCTCGCTGGTATGCAGGAAGCGGTCAAGCAAAATGGCGCTAGCCATGGTCGGAGCAAAATCTTTATAGTCCGGCCGATCGGATCCGTCAAGAGTCAAGATCATATATGGATCTGGGCCATCATAGGATTCTCCTGTGACTGTTACCAAGCCGTGCTGGATATCCGCCTTCAGCGTGCTGCTCTCAACCATGCGAGTCAGGTTTCGGGATGGCGACAGCAGGATCATCCCCGGGCTTGTGTCTTCGTACAGGGGACGATCGACATTAATGCTAAGGTTCTCAGAAAAAGATACTTTCCCGTCGATAACCTTCTCCGCGACCCTTGAGAAAAGTTTCACGATGATTGATCCTGCTGTCAGATATGTGGTGGCGGGTGCAAATGCTGGTATACCTGCCGCGCTCGCTAACATATTTCCGATCTGATCGAACGCTTCTGATGGGAATCGATCAAAAACCATCTCTACCGTTACTGTGACGCCACGATCAGTCAGTGAAGGGGTGTGATACACCAGCGGCGTTCCCGGCATGTTCGCAGGCAAGGAAGCGAACGCGTGTTGCTTGGGCACGTCTTCCAGCAACGCCTGTACTGCACGTGGTGCAGCATCGAAGATCGGAAGGCGCTTCACAGACGATGCGAGCATCATGTCAGGCCGTCCTCGAGCCGTTAGTATACCCGTGTAGACATATGCAATCTCGATGCTCAATGGGCGACCGATACCGATTGGCGTCGGAGTGCGATCGGTGTTCTCATTGAGGATAGATGCACTGAAGTGACCAAACGGCTGCGCGAGCATAAAGGGTGTTGCCCGGCTTGTCCGAGTTGTGTCGGCTGCTAATGAGCGAAGTTCGGAATCCGATGACGCGAGGAGTGACTCTTCCGATAGAGCACGATCGCCAAAGATGTATAGCTGCGGCACTGCGATTCTCCTTTTGCTCTAGACGCCCGTTCTTGACCAGGGCGACCACATGGAAACCGATCCTGTTAGACTTCTTACTGACGATGCTGGTACTAGGTTGTGCTCTCGCGAAGAAAAGGCAGAAAAATTGCATGGAGCGAGTACCGCCCAGATATGGGGGCGGTTGTTTGTGGGGTCTCCATGCAGATGGCGCACCTACAAATCGGCTTTCAAGGTACTGAAACATGTAGGCCTCCTGGTATTTGATTTGTTGGTGACTGACCAGTTCACGGGACGTGGTGGCAATCGCTGCGCAAACGGCGAAGAGAATGTTTCGGGTTTCCTCGGAGTTAACCTGTCTTTGCTTGCCCAGGACCCGCAATGGCTACGGTGCCCGCGTCCCTGTTCGGCACTCGCCGATGTGTGTGCTTTGCCGAATGCCGAGCGATGCGCGGTAGGGCGTCAGTTCGACGAAGCATCATTGCCGATGAAGGGGTTCGGTCGGTGGGATGATTTGATCTCGTGTTTGTCATTCTCAGCAGAGTGAGGTTAGGATTTTGTTTGGTGTGGTTAGCGGTGGGCGCTCGGGCCCGTCAACTTGTTATCTGTGGTACACTTTCCCCAAGGGGACATCGCTGAAAGCAGCGGTCTTGATTTGCTGTTTGCGTTTAGCCCGAATTCCTCCGGGAGAGATCAATGAATCATGGAAAAATGCATCATGCTTCAGCAACACGCAGCGCGGATGCGTTGGCTGATGTGCTTCTGGACCGAGAAGCCAATTTGGATAGTGTCGGTCCGTCGGTGCAAGCTCACAAACCGCTTGCCGGGGTTGGGGTATTCCGAGATGGCACTTCGGGCACCGATCGAAAGCCATGGGCTATCGATGTGTTCATCGCTGGCGAGCGGGAGAGCAGAGCGTTCACGCGAGCAATTCCCAATGAGTTTGAGGGAATGCGAGTCCGAGTCAGCGATTTAGGCGGGCCGATCCGTTACGCCTTCGGACCGTCACGCGGTCGAATGTATAATCCGCTCCGGCCCGGATGCTCGATCAGTCGGGGGGATGGGCATGCTGGCACACTCGGTTGCTTTGTAGGCGATGGTGCTGACCTGTACTTGGTGACGGCTGGACATGTCCTTTGTGGCGTTCACAGTCCATCAAATGTGGACCAGAGTTTTAGAGACCAGCCCATTTATCAAGCCGCAACGCTATACGGCGGAGTCGAATCACGAGTGGTCGCTCGGATCGCGGACTATCGATTGCCCACCGTGAACGACGGGTATGGCGCGATTGTACGAAGCCAACTTGACGTCGGGATCGCCAAGGTGGTGCCGAGCCCGGAGGCAAGATGGGATCTGAACTCACTTGGGGGTATCGGTTGTCAGAAAGGCGGAGTGTCCGATCCTCGATTTGTAGGCCGGAGCAGAGTGTCCAAGTTTGGGCAGCATTCAGGATTCACAGAAGGGCTGGTGCGAAACCCCACCAGTAGTTTCCGAATAGAACTCCCGAACGCAGGATTCACATGGATGGCTGCCCAGATCGGATTATTCAGGCGATCCAAGTATTGCCAGGCGGGCCGATTTGCCCATGAGGGGGACAGCGGTTCGATTGTTTGGGACCGTTCCCGACGTCCTATCGGCATGATCATCGGGTGCGCCCCCGCCGGGGTGATAGCGACACCTTGGTCCTATATTCAGGATGCATTTCAGATGGGGATGCTCTCGCAGCGACGTACATAATGCCGGACCCCTAAAGAAATCTTTTTATCTTGCCGTAAGCCCTTCTGCGTAGTAGAGTTAGAGGTAGAGTGGCCGATGGATTGTTAAAGAATGGTGTCCTTTCAAGCACCATGGGATCCGACCCGTTGGTCCGATAATCGATCAGGGAGTGATCTATGGACCAGAACCAGCAAATGAGTTCTCAAGGTGAGTGTGGATCGTCGGTCGGTCGGGCCGCTCGCGCCGCGTTCGCCCCATCATCGATTCCCGAGTCTGCATGTGATCGATTGTTATTGGCTTTGGTAAACTGCGCGGGTGTGCAGGGAGTGTCGTCGATATGCGATGGACACGGCGATGAGGTGATGCTCGAGGTCTTGTTTGACAGTCAGCACGCGACGAAAACGGCCCAAATGCCGCAGACGTTTGAAGGCAAGCGGGTCATTGGCCGTTCAGTCGGTGGACCTTTGCGTTTGGCGGTGCGCACTGGCACCCCACCCAACTTGTGACTTGATGATTTAGGCTACTTTGAGAGCGTCACAAGCGGCCGCGAAAGCACTTTATGTGACGATCGAGAACAGGACGTGACTTGGCGAATCGCCTATGTCAGCGTGCACATCCGTCAAGATTGACTCGTCTATGGCAACACCCCAACTGAGCCATTCTCATTTCAGCCATCAGGGCACTTGGTTCACTAATGCTTCTTTTTGTACAGCGTGCAGTGCTACTCGGAGCTCGTCGTCTGTGATGATAGGCAAAAAGTACCGCGTAGATCCCGCTCGGATATCACGCGAGACCAAAGGCTGTCGGCCCGGACGACGCGGACCGTGTGACGACCTTCTTCTACGACGGTTTGGGCAACGTCATCAACCGGACAGCCCATCTACCCAACGGCTCCGTGCAGGAAACAGAGTACGACTACGGCACCACCGCGGATACCACACCCACGCTGGACACGGACTCGCTGATTAGCTCATCGGGACTGCTCCGCGCGGTCCGTTACCCGAACGAGTCCACCGGTCTCGCGGGCACCACCGCGGCCTACACCGTCACCTACGGCTACAACCGATTGGGTGAACTTCGCGGCATGTCCGACCAGAACGGCACCACACACGCCTACACCCGCGACGCGCTCGGCCGGGTGACCTTGGACACAGTGACCGCGTTCGGTACCGATATCGATCAGGCGGTTGATTCCATCGCCACGGCCTACGACGACCACGGCCGGGTGGCGTCTGTTCAATCCAAGGACGGTTCCACGGTCGTCAACGAAGTCGGTTTCGGTTACACCAAGCTGCACCAGATCGAGACTCTCACCCAGAACGCGTTCGGAGGCATCGGCGGCGCGGCTGCAAAGGATGTCGTCTACGCCTACGACAACGCGATTCGCGCGACGGGCAGCACCGGCAACTACAGCCGGCTCGCGTCGATCCGGTACCCGAACGAGGACGGGGCGACAGACCCGACCGTCGAGTACGGCTACGGCGCGTCTGGCTCGATCGGCGACCGGATCGGCCGGGTAGCGGGCATGGACGTGCCCGGCTGGACCAGCACCAACACCGACCTCGTCGACTACACCTACCTCGGCGGGTCCACACCTGTTCGGGTGAACTACCCCTCGACCACGCACGGGCTGGGTCTGGACGCGATCAAGGCCAAGAAGGGTACCGACGGTGCTTCGACCGGGACCTATCACGCCTTCGACCGGTTCGGTCGTGTGGTCTACCACGCCTGGGTGACCGACGGCTTCACCACCGGTACGAACCCGAACATGCCCGACAGAACCCCGCTCTTCGCCCGTGCGTATGAGTACGACATGGACTCCAACCGAGAGCTGGATTACGACGCTCGGCCGGGGGCGGTTCGCAATGATCGCGACTGGGAGTACCAGTACGACGGCCTGGACCGGCTCAAGCAGGCGGACCGAGGCCGGGAGTCGGGCGGGTTCACCCTGGCCGCCGACTCGCAACAGTGGGGCCTTGACATCCTCGGCAACTGGAAGACGTTCGGGACGGACGCGAATGCCAACGGCACGTTCGAGAACACCCTGGCTGAGCGTCAGAACCGTACCCACAACTTTGCCAACGAGATCACACTGCAGGAGAAGCCGAACGGCATGTCCTCGCAGATCCTCACGCAGCCCGCGTACGACGACGCGGGGAACTACCGCCAGAATCTGGGTTCAGGAACGAGCCGGCTGATCTACACCCACGATGCGTGGAACCGACTGGTGCGTGTGACACGCTCGAGCGGAAGCCACACCGTGCTGGAGAACGCCTTCAACGGCCTGAACTGGCGCGTCAGACGCCATATGGACCTCTCCCAAGGTGCCTACAACGGCGTGGACGAGGCCCGGACCTACTACTACTCCGCCAACTGGCAGGTGCTCGAAGAGCACGTGGACACAGACCCAGCCACCGACGGGAGTGATTCAGACGCTATCTTGGATAACGATTCGGAACGCATCGGGCAGCAGTTCTGGGGCGTGCGGTACATCGACGACGCCGTCGCCCGCCGGGTGGACCGGGACGGCGACGGGACGTTCTCCGGAGCTTCTGAGGACAACTTCTTTTACCTCACCGATGTGATGTTCAGCGTGCGGGCGGTGGTTGACGGGGACGGTCTGCTGCACACGCGACTGGACTACACGCCCTACGGCGTGGCCATGCACGGCAAAGCAGCGGACGTGAACGGGGACGGGGCGTTGACGTTCACGGACATCTCACTCGCCTCCTTGAACGCCAACGGCGGGATGCCGCTGGAACCGGGAGACGCGAACTATGACCCGGACGCGGACCTGTGGGGGGCGGGAGCGGACTACGCGTCGTTCCTGCCGCGTTACACAGACTACTCACCGGGCCCGACGTTCAACGCGGGGTGGATCGACAACCCAGGCGACGTCAACGGCCCGGACAACTCGGTGGGCTATGACGGGTACTTTTTCGACATGGCCGGGGCGACCCAAGCGACCAGCACGGGGCTGTACATGGTTCGGCATCGGGTTTATGACCCGCAGCTGGGGAGGTGGTTGAGTAGAGATCCGGCAGGCTACCTTGCGGCAGACAACCTGTTTTGCTATGTTTCCGCCTCGCCCGCCCGCCTTCTTGATTCTCTAGGTCTGGCACCTTACGAAGTCGGAACTACTCCACCCCCAGATGCCTCCGACGCACTTCAGGCGGCTAGCGACGCCACCTACAATACGGGAACAGATCTTACCTTGCTCGAAGTCATATTGATCGAGAAGAAAGCTAAAGCCACTATTGCAGGAGGAGTCTTGCGCGGCTATGTTAATGCGGCAAGGCACTTGTCTCACTTTCTTTATGGAGGTGGCGCGACGTATACAATTAAGTTTAAATCAATGAATCGCGAAAGCCGCCAGGCGCGATTACACATGGTCAAAGAGATTAATGATGCCCTCGACTACGGAGAGCGCTTAGCAAAGGAAGGCGCATGGACCGACATCGTCACAACAACTGAAGTATGGGCCACTCCGGGGAATCAGAGCGGCGACTGGCTGTATGCTGTGGGAGAATATCGGACTTGGGCCGAGGGTCGAGTTATAAAATGTGGCAGTCGATACATTATGGATTGGACATTTCATTTTAGAGATTTTTACGATTGGGATATAAATAGTCCTCTTGACGGTGGTCTTGTTAGCGATCGTGAAATGGCACTGCTTCACAGGAGCCCAATGTCCGGCGCGAAAGAGTACCGAATGATTGGCAGTCACTCCATGTCATTTGAATGGAAGGAGGGGGAGCGATATGACACCGGTGCAGATATCAGTGGCGACGGAAGACCCCCCAGGAGAAGAAGATGAAATGTAGTAAAATTGGCATTGCAGGCTTAGTTCTTCTGATTGCACTTGGCATGTTGTTTATGTGGCTGCACTTGCGTTTCCGCTCTCAAGGCGAGTCTCCTGCTCAGTCTGCTATTCCCGGCGACGAACGAACCGATGGAAGGCGGGCGATTGAGGTAGCAGCAGTTTCTTCAGTGCTTCCGGATGACTTCGATCATTCTTTCGTAGTGTTGAATTATAAATTGGTTGGTGGGCGTGATCCTGCGTTCTTATTTGTTTTCGAAATGAACGATAAAGAATGGGTTGAGTATCTATCTCGTTCTGTAGTGTTACAGACTGCAGAACTTCCTCTTACCTTGACTCAAAATTTTCCTGCGTGGTCGATTCCCTTGGATACGGGACATCTGGGATGGGTCTCGTCGTATAGTGAGTTGCAGATTTGGGTAGTTTCTAAGATGGGGGAGAGAGTTCGGCTTGGCGGTTTGCGTAGCAGAAGGGTTTCGTTCCTTCCTGCTGAAGTGTTTGTACTTTTCGAATAGTCGTCGTATGCGAATCTGATTTGCGGCGACGCGTTGGTTCATGGCCTTGGATTATTGTGCGCAAGACTGAACTTGGTGCGGCAAACGAAGCGGTTTGAATTTTTGAGCCTTCCCGCGGTGGGGTGCGAGTTCTCGGTCCGTTTAGGCTCGAGACCGACCTTCGCAACTTAGGCGGCGGCAGCTCAACGGGAACAACTTGGTTAAGTTCTCAAGATTAAACGACTGAATCTATCACTCGTTGTATGTGTGTGTGGAATTGCGGAGCAAGCACCAGCAGATGCTCCGCGCCGACTGTCATGGCAGCTTGCTCTCCGTCAAAGCCACTTCCGGACTAGCTTTAGGTGCCCCGCACGACCATGTTCGGGTTGCACAGCCTAGCCTTCTGGGACTCCTCCGCCACGCCCGCCGCGACTAGAGGCTCCCTTTTTAAGCCCGCAAGACTGGAATCCAGCGGTTTCGACGTCCGCAATCTCTGTGACAAAGAGAGAACTCGGGGTCGCGGTTATCTGCAAGGTTGGACAAGAAGTACTCCCGGGCGTCAGCCACTAGACCTCGATGTGAAGGCGTGGGTCGGGACTCATCTCAGGACGAGTCACCTCGTTCCAACTCCAACATTGTCTTCTGCCACACCGGCTAGCAGTTGGTCGCGGGCCCAAGCTCGCCATTCTGGTGCTGCGCCCATAGCGATTTGCTCAAGATTGGCTCTCGTGGTCGCGTCACGTCGATCGTAGCGGAGCTGGCAGCGGGTGAGGGCCTGAAGGGTCGGCAGGTGCTCGGGCGCAAGGGCGAGAGCGGTGCGGTACGCCTCGATCGCCTCGTCGATGCGGCCGCCGCGCTCGAGGGCAAGACCGAGGTTGAGCCGGGGGTCGGGGTGGCCGGGCATGAGCTTTCGGGCCCATTCGAACTCCCCCGCCGCTTCGTAGAGCCGGCCCGCGTTGAGGAAGAGGACGCCGAGGTTGTTGTGGGCGGGGCCGTAAAAAAGATCGGCGGTCAGCGCTTCGCGGAGCAGCTCCTCGGCCTTCGTCGGGTTTGATGCGATCAGATCGGCGGCCTCTCGCGTGAGGCGCTCGGCCGCGGCCGTGTCGCGGCGTGCCGGGTCGGTCGGGCTG
>TARA_R110000782_G_scaffold13493_2_pt1 | contig 13587 bp, 28 predicted proteins | sample TARA_R110000782 | Tara Oceans TARA_R110000782 (sample SAMEA4397859) | marine metagenome | biome: Polar Biome; feature: [SRF] surface water layer (ENVO:00010504); material: water (ENVO:00002006), including particulate matter (ENVO:01000060) such as... | depth 5 m
TGATAAAAAACAACTAAAGCCAATTCTAAAATATGTAAAAGAAAAAGATAAAGTAGACACAGATGATTAATGAATATCAAACACAAGATAAATTGAATCCAAAATTGTGGACTAATGAAGAATTTAATCCAAAACTTCGTTTACAATTATTAAAGATTGCAAAAGCTTTTTATAAATTTTTAGGCATTACTGCAAAAATTAAAGATGTTACACTAACTGGTAGTAACGCAAATTATAATTGGACAACACATTCAGATATAGACTTACATTTGATTATTGATTATAAAGAGGTCGATGAAAATGATACATTGGTTCGTGAATTAATGCAATCAAAGAAAAGTTTATGGAATAACACATATCCTATAGAGTTTAAAAATATGAATATAGAATTATATGCACAAAATGCTGTAGAACCTCATACATCTACAGGTGTATTTTCTTTATTAAATAATAATTGGATACAAAAGCCTGATCCAAAAATTGTATCTGTAGATGATAATGAAATTAGTACAAAAGCAAAACCATATGAATTTGAAATAGATAATCTAGATCCATATGAAGATGGTCTATTATATAAGATACAAAATATAAAATCTAGATTAAAACATTTAAGACAAACTGGTTTAGAAACAGTTGGTGAGTATTCTATAGAAAATTTAGCATTTAAATCTTTACGTAATTCTGGACATTTAGAAAAATTAAGTGATCTAGAAAAGGATATAACGTTAACACAATTAACTCCTACATTAGACGAACAAGACTTTGAAGGTCCATTTGGTCAAGAACATAAATATGCTGATTATGGAGGTCCATGGGGAACAGGTCATCATCATAAAACAGATTTCAAAAAAGGACCTGGTAAGACACCTACAAAAGGTATTGGTTCAGGCGTGGACGCCGAAGAAGATAAAGATGCAGATGAAACTGGATATAAAATAGTAAACAAAGAAAATTTTGCAGATGGTAAAAATCCTGGAAGAAAAGGATTATCTCAAAGAGTTGGGATACCAAAAAATGCAACCATTGCCCAATTGGAAAAAGCTTCTAAATCAAAAGGTGAAAAAGGAAGATTGGCTAGATGGCAATTAAATATGCGTAGAGGAAAAAAATGATATTATCAAAAAACACATTATCTCCAATTGCTACATATACTAATCAAACATATGATATTGATGCTTTACTAAATACAGAAAGTGTTAACTTATTTGACCAAAACGGGTATCATTTAACTAAAGCAGAACAATCATATTTAGGTCCTAATGGGTATAATCCAATAGAGCGTAGACATGAAGACTGTTTAAGATATGATTGGCTAATTTGGGATAAACGAGACGGAGCTCATATCAATCACTCAGATCTATTTGAACGAAAAGGGTTTTCTGGAGCTGCCTTAGAGCAATTACAGAAATACGCAAACCGAAACCCAATGTTATATAAATTAATCAAAATGAAACCTAAATGGGGAATTGATATATCAATAGATTATGTGTCTCCAGACGCAGTATTTGAAGTATTTCATTATGAATGGGATTCGTTTGAATATAATGCCATGGAAGATAAAAAATCTGAAATTGAAGAATTTATGTTAACTAAAGATTGGGATGATATTGCTAAAACATTATGGAAGAAAAAAGATGAATGGTATGACTTAGATTTCTTTGACCAAACTAAATGGCGAACTGATTATTTTAATTTATCACCGGAGAAATTTAAGAACGTTATTTGGAGTAACTGATATTTATATAAAATGAGAAGATTAAAGAATATATTAAAAGATACTATATTAGAATCAAAAAGTGATTATAATACTCCAGCTGCTATTTCTAAAGAAAAATCAATTGGTAATAAAAAAGTTAAGCCAGAAGATTCTATAACAGATTTAGATCTAAATACATTGAATAGAAATCAAACTATTAAAGAATATAGTTATGGACCACTTAATCCTGACGATGAAAAAGGTTCCAAAAGCTTTTGGCAAGACAAAGCAGATTTATGGAACACAACTATAGAAGCTGCGAAGCAATCTAAATGTTCTAACTGTGGGGCGTTTGATCAAAAGAGATCAACTCTTTCTAAAATTGAAAAAGCTATAGGCACTGATGGAAAAGCTATTGTTAAAAATGCTAATATTGGATTCTGTGAATTCTTTTGGTTTAAGTGTGCAGGAGCTAGAGCCTGTGATGCTTGGGTTGGCGGAGGACCTATAACATGATATCTAAAGGCCTAGGAGACGATATAAAAAAAATTACATCTGCTACCAGATTAGATAAATTAGCAGAACGAATTGCAGATTTAACGTCTAGCGAATGTGGATGTAAGAAACGACAAGAAAAGTTAAATAAATATCCGTCAATATTAAATAAATTTAAAAGGAGTTCCAAATGATAACTGAAGATTGTGGATGTGGAAATCATTCAAATAAACCAACTCATATGGCTCCTAAACAAAATACTTTGAAATCATTATTAATTAAACTAATGGCTGAGCGAATAGTTAAAGTAGATAATAGTTATGTTGTATATCCTAAAAATGGTGGAACAAGACTAGGAACTCATCCATCAAAAAAAGCTGCATTAAAACAATTAGCAGCAATTGAAATAAACAAATAGAAAAAGGAATAATATGCCATATCCAGGAGTTAACCCATGGGAGTTAACATTTAACAGTAGAAAAAGAAGATCTAGAGACCTAGTAGAAATCATAAATCCAGGTAAAGGATTTGCTCCAAGTGCTAAAATTAATGAATTATTAGCTGCAGAAGAATCAGAACGAGCTAAAAGATTATATGGAGTAGATATAGCACCAGAAGATACATCTATATTTGTATATAACACAGTAGCTCTTCAAAAGAATCCACCGCCAAGTGTCATACCTACGAATCTAAAGAATACTTTTGCTCTATTACCCCCTCCTCCAAAATCAATAAGTTTTACTAGTGATACTCCTTCATCTTCACTTACTGAAGCTCAAGGCATAAAAATTCTTGAATCTGCTATAAAAAGTATGCAGGCGGCTAAAGCTTTTCAGACTGGAAAGAAGTTAACACAATATCGAAATGCTGGAAGACAAAGTGACTTTGTCTAATGTAAGAACAACGAGCCGACACGTATTAACCTATTAAACTAATTAAATTGATATTTATAATAAATAACCCATACAAAGGAATAACATGGCAAAGACAACATCAGCCCAAAGAAGAGCAGCAAGAAGCGTAATGACACAAGAGTTTTATAGACTTGGAAGATTAGGAACAGCTCCCAAAACGGTAGCATTTCTTGCAAAACAATCTGGAATAACAAATTATAACTTTAGATAAAGGAACATAATGGCAGACGAATTTATGAAAAGAAAAATTGGTGAAGCAGATATGCTTCAAGAAGTAGACTTCTTCGACGAACGAAAACCAAAATTTTTTAGTGAAAAAAAAGAACAAGAATTTAGAAAAAGAAAAAATGAGGTTTCTCCACAAGAAGCAATTGCAACGTTTAATTTTGCTATAAGAAAAGCACTTGCTGAAGGTGCGGAGGAATCAGCAGCTGTTCTTGGTAGAATTAGAGAAGAAATGCTAGAGCAAGGAGAAGACTCGTTTTTCGAAGGAATGGATTTTAATAAATTAAGGAATGAGAAACCACAGTACTTATCGAAGAAACCAAAACGTCGTTTAAGATAGATAGAGTTAGGCCATTTTAGTGATAAAACTTAAAACAAAAAAAATTAGCAAACAATCAGTATCTAATAAAAAACAATTTGATCAAGAGAAATCTGCAGATATACGAATTGCTGAAGAAAGTTCCATGAAAATAAGATCAGAATTATCTCCACAAGACGCAATTGCAACGTTAAATTTTGCTATAAGAAAAGCTACTTCAGACGGCGCAAAAAGAACAACTGAAGCTTTAATTAAAATTAGAACAGATTATATGAGAACTCTAGAAAACTTCGAAGGAGATTTTCAAGACAAGAAGTTCAAGCCAGTATTAACCTCTAGTAAACGTAGATATAGTTAGACCATTTTAGTGATAAAACTTAAAAATATATTAGCAGAGCAATACTCTAATTATAAAGACGGCAGTAAATTACGTGGCAGTCAATGGTTATTTGATTTTATTAAATATGAAGAAGGCAATCCTAAAAGAAAAATGGAACCTGTATTAACATCATATAAAAATAAAAAAGATCCTTGGACAATAGGATATGGTCATACCGCAGGAGTAACACCTAATATGACCATAACAAAACAACAATCATTAAAATTCATGTATACAGATTTAACTGCCGCAGCAGATTGCGTTCGTAGATTATTTGTTAGATGGGATACCGAGCAAGGATTAGATATTCCAATAACACAAGAAATGTTTGATGTATTAACATCATTAGTATTTAATACCGGGTGTAGTGCAATGCTTAATTCAGAATTTATACAATCGGTTAAGCAAAAAAAATATAAACAAGCTGCAAAAGAGATTTTAACATACAATCTTAAATCTGGATATCCTGGATTAATTGCAAGAAGAAAACAAGAAAGCACCCGCTTTTTAAGAAACCTATAATAGGTTGTATATTTCCCAAAAAATTATTATAATATTTATATGAGTGGTGATAATTACATTACTAAATTAATGATATCTTCAATTGAAGAAATAAAGACCAATAAAGTTAATTGGCCTGGCCATTGGAAATTAAAAGATAAAATTAAATTTTTTGATGGTATATTAGTATGGTTAGAAAAAGAACAATTGTATGAACAGTGTCAAGTTATAATAGATGCCAAAAAGAAAATCAAAAAAATATAAAATAATGGTTATGAATGATTCTGTTAATTCATTTCAACATGTACAAACATGTTTGCAAGAAATTTGTGGACATAATCAATATCAAGCTATTCAATGTACTAATATAATACATAATAATGGAAAATGTCAAGTATATATAAATACACAAGATCACTGTACTACTATATTAAAAGAATTAGAAAATCAAGGAATATTAGCAAAAATAGAAAAATGAAACTTTTAGATAACATACGAATAGGATTACACCATGCTGCATATCATAGGAATCTACGATATGCACAAGAGCAAAAACAAAAAAAAAATATTAATCAATTTAAAAAATATATTTATCGAGCAGAAAATGCTTGGAGACGATTAGTTTTAATACAAGAAAAATATAAAAAATGAGTAAAAAATCAACAATTGGACAATCCCCAAAAGATAGATCTATAGATATTATGGATAGATTCATTAAGAAAAATGAACGAAGAAACAAACATAAAGAACATTTACCAGGTAGGCGTAAAGATAAGGATGTTCCAATCGACCTATGGCCATTAAAAGATCAAATGGAATATTGGGAAAATCAAACTGACGAGCAGAAGTTTGATAGAAAATACGGAAGTTATATAGATTGGTTAGACACAATTAAAAATATAACTGGATATCCGGATAGATCTTTTATGGATATGATTTCTCCTGTTATTCATAAAGAAAGACTTAGAGAAGTATATTCTTTAAAGATACTACCTAAAGAAGCGTATCAAATGTTATTAAAAGAAAAGATTTTGTGGGTGTAGACTACAAATATGTATATGGACGTGGTAGATCTGCGTTAAACTTATCTGAGTCAGAGATTCGATATGCTATGGAAAATACAAAATCTAATTCAGAAGCAGCTAGATTTTTAAAAGTATCATTTACTACATATAAGAAATACGCAAAACAATTTGTAGATTCCAATTCAAATAAAACACTATGGGAGCTCCACAGAAATCAAGCTGGGAAAGGTATACGTAAAGATATTGTTCAAGCTACAGCTGGACCTTATTCTATTGATAAATTATTACAAGGAGAATATCCAAATTATCCTGTTTGGAAATTACGAAATAGAATTTTAGCATTAGGTATACTTCCGGAGAAATGTAACAGTTGTGGGTATGAAGAAAGAAGAATAACAGATGACACTACTCCATTATTATTAGATTTTAATGATGGAGACTCAACAAACCACCAAATTGGAAATATACAACTATTATGTTTAAATTGTTACTATATGCAAGCTGGTAATCCATATAATAAAGACAAAGACAAATACTGGAATTATAATTTATTAGAATAATATTATTAAATGCATGAGACTATAGAAATACCAGGTAAGTACAGAAATTTAGTAACAAAATTATCTCGTTTAATTTTAACTCAACTTAAAGTATATAAACATAAACGATTAAGCTATGAAGTAATTACATTTAAAGAGATTATCAATAAAGATATCCCATTACATTTTTATTTAGGATTACAAACAAAGTACACAAATAATCTATATGTTACTGGAGATGCATATAATCCAACCGAATCAATTAGTAAACAAATACCTTATATAGAAATCTCTATAGGAACAAATGGAAATATACAACATTTAAATTATATTTCGGTACGTTTAGCTAATACATTAAGACATGAAATAGAACATATTACCCAAAGCGGATTAAATACACTACCAGGCAAATATTTACCAGATGATCAATTATTACGAGAAACTGCTACTACAGAAGAATATCATTTGCTAGACAAAGAAATACCAGCAATGCTCCATGGACTACATACTCAAGCAAAAAAAGAACGAAAACCATTCTTAGAAAAAGTGAATGAATATTTAGATGATACATATTTATTAGAAAGTGATATAGAATTGATTAAATCTATATGGATATCTAAAGCAAAGGAGTTAAATTTATGCCAGGAAAAATAAAAGGTATTGACGGCAAAGAGTGTTGGAAAGGTTATCGTTACGGCGGAACTGAAAACGGTAAAGATAAATGTATAAAAGTAGAACAAGTAGAAGGATATTGTCCTCAATGTTTAGCTGAATATATTAAAAATCATGAATCTTTAAACGAATATATTACATTAAGTGAAGTTGGTATAAATGAGGCAGAATACAAAGGCAGAAAAGTCAAACTTGGAAAGCCAATGCGTGGAGATGTTAAAAAATTTAAAGTATATGTTAAAAATAAAAAAGGCAATGTAATTAAGGTTAATTTTGGGCATGGTGGAACATCTGCAAAGAAAGCAGGACAAAAAACTATGAGAATAAGAAAATCAAATCCAGGCGCTAGAAAAAGTTTTAGAGCTAGACATAAATGCGATCAAAAAAAAGATAGAACTACAGCAGGATATTGGTCTTGTAAAAAGTGGTAGAAATATAAAATATTATGACAAATTCAGATATACTCGAAGAAATATTATTTAAATCTCATTCATTACATATACAAAAAGAAGTAATGGGATATGCAGAAACAATTATGCATGAACATCCTAGGATGGCCAAGGTAGATGCATATCAAAAAGCCTTCTATGAATTATCAAAAGATTAATTATGATTAAACTTAAAAGTATACTAACAGAAGAATCAGCTCAAAAAGAATTCGTACCGGTAAAGTTGGATTGGAAATTTAAAGATTATGAGCCAGCATTTGATGCAGAGACAATGGAACTGCATTATGACAAACATTATAAAGGATATATTGATAAATTAAATACTGCTATTAAAGAAGATACTATACCTGTAGATTTTAAAGAAGGACAGATGCTAGCAGCAAAAGTTATATTATCCGGCGTAACTCAATATAGTGATGCTATTAGAAATAATGGTGGAGGATTTTATAATCATAGTATTTGGTTTAATCAACTTAATCCAGATACTAAAGGTAAAATAGAAGAAGGTAGTGATATTGACAATCTAATAAAAGATCAATTTAAATCATTAGACAACTTTAAATCTGAATTTAAAGACAACGCAACTAGTAATTTTGGCTCTGGTTGGACCTGGTTGTTATATGACAAAGGCCAGTTACGTATAGCCAATACAGCTAATCAGGATAATCCATCCATGGATGTAATAAATGAACCAGGTCATATATTAATGGGAATAGATTTATGGGAACACTCATATTATCTTAAGTATAAAAATGATAGAGCAAAATACATAGATGCTTTTTTTGACTTAATATGTTGGAAATCTGTTGGCGAACGATTAGCATCTAAAGACTTCCGATAAAAAAGGTTGGATTTTATATCTTTATTTCTTATTATATAGAAAAAATAAGATATGAAAGATAATGAAATATATGGATCTGTTACCACCGAAGATGGTGAATACATAAAAGTTATTAGTACTAATGGAGATGATATCACCGATCTATTTAGAGATGATATGATTAAGCGAGCATATGAAAATGGAGAAGCTTTAAAATTTAATCCATCTAGTAAAAGAGGTAAAAGAATTGATCCAGATCAATTACCAAATACAAAAATTATTAAAAAGAAAAAAGAAGTAATAAAAAATGCAGATCCTGTATTAGCATTTATTAAAAATTCTCCTTCAATTAAGCCAGATCATTTAGAAATAACAGATATCAAATGGAAGTATCTAATTAGGTCAGCAGTTAGAGGTAAAAATATCATGATGGTTGGACCTGCAGGTTCTGGAAAGACTGAAGCAGCAAAGGCATTGCCAACGGCAACCAATAGACCATTCTTTTATTTTAACTTAGGCGCTACTCAAGATCCCAGGTCAACATTGATTGGTAATACGCATTTTAAGAACAATGAGACACTGTTTGATGAATCGGCATTCATAAAGGCTATCAAGACAGATAATGCAGTAATCCTTTTAGATGAGCTGTCTAGAGCGCATCCTGAAGCATGGAATATATTAATGACCGTATTAGATGAAGGTCAACGATATTTGAGATTAGATGAGAATATTAATGCTCCATTAGTTAATGTAGCTACGGGAGTATCATTTATTGCAACGGCAAATATTGGAACAGAATATACCTCTACCAGAATATTAGATAGAGCATTAATGGATAGATTTGAAGTCATTGAAGTAGATATATTATCTAAAGAAAGAGAATTAGTTTTATTACAAAAAAGATTTGGTAAAATAGTTGAAGATAGTTTATTAGACTCAGTAGCAGATATAGCAGATGTAACTAGAAACGAATGGAGATCTGAAGAAGGCAAACTAAGTACTATGATATCGACACGTATGACAGTTAGAATATGTGAGTTATTGTCAGATGGATTTACATTGGAAGAAGCATCTGAAGTAGGAATACTTCCATTCTTTGATGCATCAGGCGGAGCTGACTCTGAAAGACTATTTGTAAAACAAGTAATTCAAAAGCATTTAGGTACCGCAGATGAAAATATTTTCAATATTAAAGAAGAAGGTGTTGTAGAATAATATTAAAAAGTACGCAGCTATGCGTCAAATAGCATTTCATATCTTAAAGGAGTTAAACATCCGTATACGGACAGCATTAGCTCCTTTTTAAAATATTGTTGGGTTCTTTGATATAATAGAAAGGAAGCATATGGAAACAAATATGTTAATAGGAATCCTTATTGGATCGAGTGCTGTAGCGTTATTAAGCTTTTTTGCTTATAGGGTAAAGGTATCATTTAATAGGGTGAACAGAAATCAAGAAGACTTAAATACAGATGTATATAGTCAGTTAAATAGAATAGAAGAACAAGTAGATCGCATGATATCTAATGTTGATAGATCACTAAATGAAAAAGTAGATGATGTATATAGAACAATGGATTCTAGATTTGATAAAACCGAGTCTAAGTTATTAGACAAAATTAAGAATAAATAATCTTCAAAGAACCCAACTTTTTTCTTGGATATATGAATTAGTTTTCTTATTATATAAAAAAAGAGATATATGAAGAAATTACGAATTAGAAAGACAATAGCAAATCCAGTTAAGACATATGAAGAGTCTGCATCTAGCTTCTGGTTTGATGAATTAGACACTGACTTTAGTTATCATATTGACAAAAAGAAATATATAGATCATACAAAGTTAGCTGGAGCACAACGAGCAATTGGTAATTTTGTTAATATAGTAACAGGAAAACAAATTCCAGTACATTTTCAAAATAATGACGAAAGTTATACAGACGGCGAGTCAGTTACCATAGGATCTAAGATTGAAGATAAGAATTTTGATGCAACAGTTGGATTAGCATTACATGAAGGTTCTCATATTGCATTAACAAATTTTAAGTTATTAGATAATGTACATGTTGGAAGTAAATTTCATAGTCATATAGCTATGAGAGGTGGAGATCCTAATATGGATATGATTTCAGATGATATACTCAAAGTTAAAGACTTATTTAATTGGGTAGAAGATAGAAGAATTGATTATCATATTTACACTACCGCTCCTGGGTACAGAAGATATTATGAATCCATGTATGATAAATACTTTAACGCAAACATTGTTGATAAGGCATTAGCTTCAGAAGAAAAGACAGATGAAGATTGGGATTCATATATGTTCAGAATTATTAATCTAACTAATCCTAATAGAAGATTAAATTCGTTAAAATCATTGTCTAAAGTATGGAAATTAATTGATCTTAAAAATATTAATAGACTAACAACGTCAGAAGACGCTTTAAATATAGCAATAGAAGTATATAAAGAAGTTAAAAAACAAATTGATACATCTAAACAGGCGGCTGCATCTAATACTAAACCAGGTAATGGAGAAGAAATTAAAGAAGCAAAATATAAAATTACAAATAATTCTGCCCGTGGATCTAATAAACCTATAAATAAAAATAACGAATTATCTAAAAGAGAATTAGAGAGATTAGAAAAACAAATAGAAAAACAAGAAGATTTTGTTAACGGAAATGCAAAGAAAGTTGGCAAGTTATCTAAAAAAGACACTCAAATTGTAAAAAGTCTTAAAGAATCTGGTACAGAAAATAATCCAGTTAATGTAGGAATGGCAGGGACAATAAATAATGTTGACGCAATTGTAATTAAGAAAATGACTTATTCAGTTATGTGTCATATGAATTCTATTTTTAATTCTACTGCATTAGAACGGAATAGAGAGCCTGTTGGATATTATTCATTAGGAGATAGTGTTCCAAAAGGTATTTTATTAGGAAAACAATTAGGAAAAAAATTACAATTAAGAAACGAGGAAAGATCTTTAAAGTCAACTAGATTAAATGCAGGCAAAATTGATAGAAGATTAATATCTCAATTAGGATTTCAAAATTCATCTATATTTCATAGAATTGTAACGGATAGATTTAAGAATTTCTTTATACATATTTCAATTGACGCATCTGGATCAATGAGTGGCCGACGATTTCAAAATGCTATTAAGTCTGCAGTAGCAATTGCTCAAGCAGCATCAATGACATCAGGTATTAGAGTTCAGATATCACTTAGAGGCACAAGTAATCTTAATGGTAACACAGAAAAGACTGTTACGGTATATGCATATGATAGCGCCGTAGATAAGATGTCTAAGATTAAAAAATATTTTCCATATCTGCAGACATTTGGATGTACTCCAGAAGGTATATCATTTAAAAGTATATTACCGTATATTAAAACAGATGCAAAAGGAGATGAATCTATATTCATAAATTATTCAGATGGAGCTCCAAGTTCAGTAACTGGATGTGATTGGAGTTACTCCGGAATTGAATTTACTAAAAAAGTTGTTAATGAAATGAAAGAGTTGGGTATCAATGTGTTATCGTATTTTATTGATGGCAAAGCAGAAAATGGCTGGGCTGGTAGATATTTTAAAAATATGTACGGAAAGAATGCAGAGTTTATAGACACCAGTAACCTTACTCAAATATCAAGATCAATGAATAATAAGTTTTTAGAATTATCTGAATCAATATAAAATGATAAAAAAAGAATGGGTTTGGATGTCAACCTTTAAAAGACAAAAAGAAGAACATTGCTATTACTCCGGATTACCATCCCCAATGGCATATGAAAATAAAACAAATAAAAAAATGAAAATAAAAAATCAAATATTAAAGTGGTACCCAGTTGGTATTGCTTTTGCATGTATGTTATATTCAGTAGGTTTAGGATTAATTGGAATGACAGAAGAAGCTCAATACTCTGCCCATTGGCCTGGAACAATACTATTATTTAGTATAGCAATAAGTCAAATTAAGAAACAATGAATATATTATTTTTTGGAGTTGGGTTTATTCTATTTTCTATTTATCTAATATTTCTTATATGGAATATTGTATATAATGGAAATAAACAACAAAAAGAAAATTATCCAACATTAGATGACAAACAAGATAAAGAGTACTATAATAGAAATAATACCATATGAAACGAACAAAAAAAATCATTAGTGAGTTTAAAGAAGCAAAACCTAAAGAGATTAGTTATGCTATTTGGGAAAATTTCTTTTTTGGATTCAGTGGAGCAATAATAGTTCCGTTTATTGCATTGAGGATGGATTTAGCAGTATTATGTGGTTATTTAATACACTACTTCTATATTAGTAAAGTTATTAATCGACCTAAATATACAACATCATTAGCAAAGTTTATTTTATTCCCTATACCTACTGCATTTGGTGGATTTGTTGGGTATAAGATAGCATACTTTGCATCACAATATTTAACACAATATATCCAATAAATAAAAGATGGTAACAAAAAGAGAGCAAAAAGATGGAAGAGTTATTAAACTTCCGGTGTACGTTAGTAATCAGATTACCAACGAAATGATTCGACTATTTTTAAAGTCAGGCAAAGCAATGTCTGTTAATGCAGGAAGAATATCAGAACAAGTAGTACTACCTTATTTAGAAACACATTTTAAATGTAAAGGCGAAGTAGTAGATGCAGACGGATATGATCATTTATTTGAAAATGGCATTAAAAATGAACATAAAAAATTAGTTATTACTGGTACTAAGTCAACAGCTATAGCAAAACGATTAGGAAAAAATAAAGAAGGAAAATGTGATACTATATCATTCCATCATCCAGCTCAGAATGCCATATATGTAATAGAAGCAGATACATTTTATAAACACGTAGCACTAAATCGTGATAAATATTGTAACACATATGATGTAATGTTTTATCGTGATATGGAACTAGAAGGCAAAGGTAAACGTAAAGAAAGCTATACAAGAGATAACACTAAAATGTTATTGGATCATTCAATTAAAATAGAATTATAAATTATGGAAGACATAAACATATTAGAATATATGGTAGTAACATTACTAGTAGGTATAGTATGCGGCGGAACATTATTAGTAATGTTCTTAATGTCAGAATATATTAGTAAACTTATTAACCGAAGAAAAAAACGTAAAACGGTTTGGAAATTTCCAAAAGAATAATTATAATATAGTATGAAGATAGAACAAATAGAGGTTAATGAGTTGATAGCTAGGAGAGTACCGCCTGGAGATAATTGGATATTAATAGACGACTCTGCTGATACAGTACATAATAGTTTAACTGATGCATTAGAAGCTTGGTTTAGTATGCATGGTGATAAAGCAGAATTTAGATTAGCTCCATTGGACAGTAAATTGTATGCTATTAGATATGAGCAAAAACAAATAGAACAACCTAAACCAAAGAAATTTAATTTATACGGAGAGTAATGAAGCAGTTATTTACACAACAAGAAATAGATATACAAAGCAAAATTGTAGCAAAACAAATTAATGACAAACACCGAGACGATAAGACCCCAGTA
>TARA_R110000782_G_scaffold869_1_pt1 | contig 13581 bp, 14 predicted proteins | sample TARA_R110000782 | Tara Oceans TARA_R110000782 (sample SAMEA4397859) | marine metagenome | biome: Polar Biome; feature: [SRF] surface water layer (ENVO:00010504); material: water (ENVO:00002006), including particulate matter (ENVO:01000060) such as... | depth 5 m
GAAGATACGGATACTGATGGAGATGGAACTGGAGATAATACAGACCAAGATATTGATGGGGATGGAATTGACAATTATGCGGATGTTGATATTAATGGAGATGGAATAAACGACAATGGTATAGATTCCGATGGGGATGGAATTAATGATGCTAACGATGATGAAGATGGTACTTTAGGATTAAATGACGAAGTATCAATAGTTGGATTAAAGTTATATCCAAATCCTTCAGTTGATCAAATCAACGTTAGTGGTATTAAATCAAATGACAAGGTTGTAATTTATAATCTAATGGGACAGGTTATCGATACTATAATTTCAAAAACAGATGATACTTTATTAATTGATGTATATACATACACAAAAGGAATTTATATAGCTGTAGTTATACAAGACAGTAAAAGAACTTCAATAAAATTTGTAAAAAATTAATAATAAAGGAAACAATTACACAGAACATAATATAAATACAAACAATACATTTTAAAATTTATGAAAATATTAGGAATACATTCAGGGCATGATGCGTCATTAGCCCTTATAGTAGATGGAAAACTAGTTTCTTCAATATCAGTTGAAAGATATTCTAGAAATAAAAAAGATATGCTTTTATCTAGAGAATGTCTAGATAGGTTTTTGAGAGACAATACTTTAGAATTAGATGATATAGACTGTATCACTATGGGGTATTGGAATAAAGGTACTTCACCATGGCTGGACATATATAGCCCTTTTGATGAGAATTATCCTCTTTCTCGTATGGGAACATATAATAAAGAAAGTATGATCATGAATCACTTAGACTCTTATGATAATAAAGTAGTTGAGACAGAATTTGGATATACCCTTCCTTATTATCTTGATAGAATCCAGCCACCGTATAGTGGTTCGGTAATTACTGCAGGATATACTTTAAATCTTAACTGTGTTATTGAAGGATATGACAGAGTTATTCCGGGATTCTTCGTAGATCATCATATGTCCCATGCTGCAAGTGCTTATTATACTTCACCATTTGATCAAGCTGCTATTATGACAGTGGATGCATCTATGCACGATCCTGAAAATTGTAGTGGTTATTATATAGGTAATGGCAATGTCTTAGAAAACTTTAGAGAACCAGGATTAATGATTGGTACTTTTTACGATGCTGCAACTGAATTCTTAGGATTAGGTCCGGGAACTACTAAAGCTGGAACTCTTATGGGTCTTGCTGCTTTTGGAAATGTTTCTGGTAAAGTAAAAGAAAATGCTGAAGATTGGGTTAAGCCTTTATGGAAACGTGATTCACCAGTACAAGATCATCAATATATTTCATGGTTATTCTCACAAATAACTGGTAAATATCCACATGTTGGACCATTACGAGAAGAAATTGTCGAAGGTGGTGGAGATTCACATTTCTTCCAAAGAGAATATCAAACTGTTTATAAAAAAGGAGACTATAACAAACAAGAGGTTATGGATCATGCTGCAGGTATTCAATATCTATGCGAGGTTGCAATGGTTAATTATTCTAAACAACTACATAAAGAAACTGCGGAATTCAACTCTGATAATTTATGTTTAGCTGGTGGGGTTGCACTTAACTGTAATGCTAACTATAAAGTTATGACAGAAACTGAATTTAAAGATATACATTTCTTTCCAGCATGTGGTGACGATGGTATTTCAGTAGGATCTGCACTATATGTTAATCATATGATTTATGGAAACCCAAGAGTAGAATATAAAACGCAAGATATAGCATATTTAGGTACTGAATACATACATCAGCCTGCTTCTGATCTAAAGGCCTTTGATTATAATGCTACTTACGTTGCAGAGGCGTTAGCAGACGGAAAGATTATATGTTTGTTTCAAGGCCGTTCTGAATTAGGACCAAGGGCATTAGGTAATAGATCATTTATATGTGATCCTAGTAATCCTGAAATGAAAAACATCTTAAACGCTAGAGTCAAAATGAGAGAATGGTTTAGACCATTTGCTCCGGTTGTTCTTAATGAAAGAAAAGAAGAATACTTTAACATGGATTTTGAATCACCATTTATGTTATATACTGTTCCTTGTAGAAAGCCACATGATATTCCATCAGCAGTACATATTGATTCAACTGCAAGGGTTCAAACTCTTACACACGAACATAATCCAATGCTTCATGAATTAATTACAGAGTTCGATAAGATCACAGGATGTCCTGTTGTCATGAACACCTCATTAAATATAAAGGGCCAGCCTATTGTTGAAACTCCAGAGGATGCTATGGAATTATTTATGGAATCTGAAACAGACTTATTAATTATTAACGACGCAATGTATTTCAAGGATGAGCCAAGATAAATCAAAAAACAAAGGTCGTATTGGGATTACCTGCTCGACCTTTGACTTATTCCATGCAGGTCATATTAAAATGTTGGAAGACGCTAAGAAACAATGCGATTATTTAATAGTTGCTCTTCAAGTTGATCCAAGCATCGATAGGCCTGAAAAGAATAAACCGGTACAGAATATTGTTGAAAGATATATTCAAGTAAAAGCATGTGAATATGTTGATGAGGTTGTTCCTTATGTTTCTGAAGAGGATCTTGTAGATATATTTGCATCATTCGAACTACACGTAAGGATTATTGGAATAGAATATGCAGATAGAATATTCACAGCAAAGAAAATGTGTGAAATACGAAACATAGATATTCATTATAATAAACGAGATCATAGATTCTCATCCTCTGTTTTAAGAAAAATGACGTACGAGGTTGAGAAGCTTAAAAATACTGATTATACTACAGATATATGATGTAAAATAACACAAAAACTAGTATTAGAACCCAAGCAATTTGTTTGGGTTTTTTTATGCCTATATACCAGGATGTTAATAACTTTTGAAAATAAATGCAATAAAGTTTTTATATATCAATTAAAAGGTTTATATTTACATATAACAAAAACTATATGAATAAAATCAAGATTAATACAGGAGACCATGGTTTTTCACCAAGATTCTTTGCCATCGTTAGAATCGGTGAAAGGACTTATGTTATGCCCGGTTGGCACAAGGTACCTTCTGGGACCACTAGAGATCAAATTGAGTTAACTTCTGAGTTATCAAACATTAAAGTGGAGAATCCTTCTAAGGGTCACGAAACTGGTATAAAGAAGAATGAAAGATTAAGCTTTAAGGCACTATCATCTAAAGGTGACAAAACATATAATGTAACTTTGTTAGGTGGTGTATGGGATTGTACGTGTCCTGCTAGTACATTCTTCAGAGGACCATGTAAGCATATAAAAAAGTTCAAAGATATTGAAACAAAAAGGACAAAAGTACTATAAGATATGGTTTTAAAGCTGAAAGTTAAACTAAAGACATGGCTCTGGGGTAAGTTTGTAGGATTCTGGCTTAAAGTAAAAAAGCCTAGACTTTGGAACAAACTATAAAAGATATATAAACTATATAAAAACAAATATAATAATATGGGATTAATGCATAAAATAGGAAGCTTCTTTACTGGAAATGTAAAGACAGTTGCAATTGAAGAGAAACAACCAGAAAGAAATATGAATGCTCCATTAGCTAAATATGCTATGAAGCAACCTGAAATCAAAAAGAAATAATTATGAAAAAGATAAACTTATTTGAAGAATTTACTAACAAAGAGGATAATTCCTTAAACGAAGCTACCAGATCTTCTATTATGATGGATGGTTATAAAGTAACATTCAGTTTATTAGAAGTTACTAACAGTTTTGGAGAATTGATAGTATTCACCCCTAAGACTTCTATTGATTTAGACGTTATTGAGGGAGCATATTTAGATACTGATGATGCTGCACAGGATATATTGAAACATTTAAATAAGCAATTTAAGGAAATTAGCTTTATTCACGTTCCTGATAGTCCAGCCGCTGGTTATTCTTTTAAAGTAGATCAAATGAAGCTGATAAATAAAATTAAATAATTATGAAAAAAGTAAAATTATTTGAAAGCTTCATATCTGAGGCTAACAGGGGTAAAGTACATAAAGCTGCAAAGCAAGGAAGTTATCCTGCTGTGATTGTAGTTGTACTAGATGGTAAAGTTATTCATCAAGAACCTGTGAGTACTCCGGAAGTTGCTCCTGCTACATTTAATGTAATGCAAGAGAAATATCCTAAAGCACTATTACATTTAGAAGATAAAACTGGTAAGAGATTATTTAGTGAATCAGTAGTTAATGAAGATTCAGCTGGGAGAATGGAGTTGCTGAAGACTGGAAAATATAAAGACACTAGAGGTAAAAAACATACTTTGAAAGCAGGTCAGATCGGAAGACATGAAAGAATAGGTTGGGATGGCGATTTTATTCATTTCGGTAATCTTGTATTTGATGCTAATGCTTTTGGTAATGATGATATAGAAGTTTACGAATCTTTAGTTAATGAAAAAAGAGAAGATGTAGGTAAATACAATACCGTTAAAAAAGTTATTTCTAAACTAGGTAGAAGACCATCTGAAAAAGATCTTGCAAAGTTTATTAATGATAACTATTATGATGTAACTGAAGTAGAAAGAGGAGATGATGACAGTAAAGCAGATGATAAAATAGCAGACTTAGTAGGAGTTTACAAGTTTGATATTGATGATTGGGAAAAGGCATGGAACAGTGTTCAAAACGAATCAGTAGTTTCTGAAGGTAAAATGCCAAATAAACTTACTAACGATGACGATATTGTTTTTCTAAAAGCTTCTGAGAATTCAAAAGGAGCTCATTATAATGTATATTATAAAGGTTATGATATTGATTTTGGTGGTGTTAGATTTGGTACTGAAGAACAACTAAAGAGTTATGCTAAAGAGTATATTCTTTCTAGACAATGGGCTAATAAATTAAGATGGGAAGATGCAAAACCTTTACCAGAATCAGTAGTTACTGAACAAGTTAAATATAGTAGTAGTAATACAAAAGAAGAAGCAGCAAAACAAGCAACAAAGGAATTTGGAAACTTATTACCTAAAGTAAATAAAGGTGTTGAACCTTATGAATTTGCAGTAGTTAAAACCAAAGCTAGAAATTACAGATTAGCTATTAAGTCAGGATCTTACATTGCACATGAGTTTATGTCAGGTCTTAAAGGAGAAGGCATATTGACAACAGATGACGTAAAGAAAGCGGTTGCAAATGTTATTAAAATGAATCCAGATGAATTTAACGAAGCTGTTGTAGATACTTGTTGGGATGGTTACAAATTAGGAGATCCTAAAACAAAAATATCTTCTAAAACTGGGAAAAGAGTTAATAACTGCGTTCCTGCAAATGAATCAGTAGTTAATGAAGCAGCTTATGAAAATTCTACTCAAAATGAATTAGCAGAATATATTATGAGTCTTTCTAATGAATTAAAATACGCTAAAGCTAATAATGATAAAAAAGAAATTAAGTTTCTTGAAGGAGACATTGCAGAAGTAAAAGCTGCTTTGGCTAAAATGAAAAATGAATCGGTAGTTACTGAATCTTTAGATAGAATGATCAAGCAAATTGAAAGAGCTCTTGAAGACGGTACTTCTATATTTAAACTTCCAATGGCTACTCAAAAATATTATAACAAAAACAAAAGTGACTTTGAAACAGTTACTGAAGGTATATTTGATTCTATTGCAGATCCTATCAAAGCATTACACTTTGAAACAGATCCTAAGACTGCTGAGTTAATGAAAATAGAACTTGGTAAAAAACAAGGAGAGACCAACAAGAAAAAGCAAATTGATAGCGCTGAATATTCTTTAAAAAGATTTAGAAAGTCTATTAAATTTGGAGATGGTACTTATTTAGGAGTATTCTTACCTGGTAGTTATGATGCATCTGTTTCTACATTAGGGGATGGTCCACATAAGAAAGCAGTTGCAAAGGTTAAATGGTCTCAAAAGAAATACGATCAATGGTTAGAAGATATGGCAGCAAATGGAGGAGCAGATAATGCTTTCGATATGGCACAAAATGCTAAAAACGAAACTGGACTTATTGATTGGGTTAAGAAAGAATTTAGAGGAGAAGATCCACTACAGAGAATTCAATGGGATATTGAAGCATTTGCAGAATCAGTAGTTACTGAAGGTATTAAAAAAGGAGCTACAGTATCATATCAAGCATTTCATGCAAGTAATCACCCAAGCGGAAGCTATAGATATGAGGTAAAGGCTAACGTTCTATCTGTTAGTGGAAAGGAAGCTAAAATAACTTACAAAGATCAAGACGGCAAAACTAAAACGATTGAAGTAGAAATTGAAAAGCTAACTGAAGCATTTGCAGAATCAGTAACTAATGAAGAAATTAAATCTTATAATGAAAAAGATACTTTGTATAAACAAATACATGATAAGTATGCTGAATCAATCAAAGGTTTAAAAGCTGGAAAGATTAAGAAATTAACAGATCTAGTAAGTGTACAACGATGGGCCATGGAAGACGAACATGATACACCGGGACATGACCATAAAAAGATGAGTGCTACATTTAAAGAAGAACGTAAGTTATTTAAACAATGGATGGCTGGTGATAAAGATGTACAATTAAAAGAGGCTGTTGAATTAGTAGAATCTTTCAAAAAGTTTAAAGATCATATTGCATCAATCAATGATGGCTCTGGATCTACTGCAGAAGTATACTTTACAAAAGGAAAAGGATATTATGTAGTTGTTAGTGGAGAATACGATTATGACTTTGATGCTAAAGATAAGAAGGAGTTGACAAAGAAACTTAAAGATAATGAATTTACTAACGAACCGTTCGAAGGTAGTATTTAAAATAAATTAAAATAAATTATAAATAAACGGTCTAGGATTTTTCTAGATCGTTTTTTTTGTTTATATTTACATATGAAAAAGAAATTAGAAGAGGTACAGTTAACCCAACATGAATGGTTTGAGTCTATGAAGACGCCAGATCCTCATAGGAACAAGAAGAAGTTCTATAGAAAGGATAAGCACAAAGGCAAGAGCGATGACTAGGCACACTCTAAATAAAGGTAAATAAAATGAATAAACAATTAGCAATACAATTAATGCATGAAATGTAGGAGAATGTTTGGGATTTAACAGATGAAAACGCATACCAAATAGACACAATAGAATTTGATGAAGCAGAATGTGATGCTTTTTGTTTGGCAGAAGATTTACGGAATGAATTTGATATTGACCAAGATTAGTATTAAACCTAACGTTTAGGCTATGATAAGTAACGGATTATTAACCACTAAATTTAATTAAAGCAATGAAGTTAGAGAAACCATATAATAAAGTAAAACCAACAGACACCGCTATTGATTATAGCCATTGTTACCTACCGTTTTTTGATTCTAAACAAGAGGGTTGGCATTGGTATAATGAAAATGTAATCTCATTAGAAGAGGCTGTTAAATTACGTGAAATGGGTTTCAGTAACCCAACTAGAATGGCTTGGTATATTGAAAGTAATATGTTTTGGAAGACACCTCAAAACCACAACGATTCAAATATAAAAATAAGCCTACCGACAAGGGAACAAGCGGATTGTTTTTTAAATGGTAGGTAACTTATTTGTGTATGGAAAGTTGCGAAAGTAAAGAAAATAACTTAATAAATAAATAAGAAACAAATGAATAGACAATTAGCAATACAATTAATGCATGAAATGCAGGAGAATGTTTGGGATTTAACAGATGAAAACGCTGAAATAATACGTAGTGTATTAGAAAACCCTAAACAGAAATTAACTTTAAACCACGAGTGTAGTAGCGGTGGAGCAATACCATATGAGGACTTATCGGATGACTTTAAGAAATGTATAGACGGCATAGAAGATGCCTTAAATAAAGATGATATATAACTGATATTAAATTGAAACTATATTACAATTTCTTATATAAATACTAATAACAACAAAAGTTCTTTTAAATATTAAATACCATTAATAATAAATCCTTCACCGAGGAAAACCTTTAAAACAGATTCACAACTGCAGAGGTCGCTGGGTTAGAGCATACAAAATGTGAGTATGCTCCATTATTAATTAAAAAGCGTGTGTAGTATAACGGCTATTATGCCAGACTTCCAATCTGGAGATGAGGTTTCGATTACCTCCACGCGCTCTAATGAACTAAAAGTGTCGAAATACGCGATTACACTCGGTAATGTAAAATTACATCACAAAAGAGATATCGGAGGTGTTAAATCCTTAGCTTTTAGTCCTTTTGCCTCCATAACTCAGCTGGCCAGAGTGCCACACTTGTAATGTGGAAGTCGTCTGTTCGAATCAGACTGGAGGCTCAAAATCGACTATAAGAGGATTGACCAATGAGGCTAATTGGTAAGTAGTTGACAGCTCGGAAAGACGAGTAATTCGGACCCATAGCTCAACCGAATAGAGCAACACTTTTCTAAGGTGTAGGTTCCAGGTTTGAATCCTGGTGGGTTCACAATATTATTGTTCTTTGACTTATCAGAATAAAATTAATGCTGAAGTGGTGGAATTGGTAGACACGCTGGGTTTAAGCCTCAGTGGACAGTAATGTCCGTGTGGGTTCAAGTCCCGCCTTCAGTACAAAATATTTTAAAACCGCTCGAGTTCAAGCTTATTAATTTAAGTGGAGTAAATTCAGTCACTTGCGGGAGGGTAAATACCTCATAAAACAAAACAAACTTTAGACTGACATGTAAGGAACGAGGGAGCCTTACAAATTTTGTCTTATGGTGTAACGGTAGCACATCGGTTTTTGGTACCGACGGTCAAGGTTCGAATCCTTGTAAGACAACAAACGGGTATGAGAATCCCACTAGTCTTTTATCACAGACTTAAACAATTGATAGGGTTCTAAGATGGACATCCTTAATGCCACCTTCGTTGGAATAAAGCCAGGTAACAGAGGCTCCAAGTAGTTTGACTTATTTTAAGAGGGTAAGACCCACAGGTTTATTGAAAGCAAGAAAACCGATATATTTACATTGAGGCATCTCATCAATGGAAACTGGAAAGGTGGACAATGGTTGTCAAGTGCTCTTGAAAAGCATCGCGGGTTAAACCGTTGCAGGTTCGAATCCTGTCCTCTCCGCTCTGGACTGTTTATGACAGTAAGACAAGCTTTTAAAGTCTATAAAATATTAGCACGGGATCGAGGTCAAATGGTTAAGATATCGCACTGTCACTGCGCATGGAGCCGGTTCAACTCCGGTCGGTCCCGCCAATTATTAATTATAAGTTCCAATTACTTTTCGCCTATTATGCACATTATGTTATATAATTATAATCTACTTTTATATAATTATTAATTAACATATATTTTATTAAATTTTTATCAACGCTTAATTAAATTCTATTATATATAATTATAGATAAGTATGTATGCTAACCCCCTTAAAAAAAATAAAACACAATGGCAAAAATTAAAATTAAACAAATAGTAAAATTACAATCCAAACTTGATAAGAAAGTAAATATAATTGAAGAGCATGAGTTAATAAGTGTTGCTTCATTAATACATAGGGCAAGAATGTCAATAAGACAGGATGTAACAAACATGAAATTAATACTAAAATAATATGTCAGCAACAACAGACGCCTTAGAGGCATTAGAAATAACAGTAGCAAATGCAGTGGAAACTGTAGAATCTGCAAAATCTTTATTAGATGCGGCAGATCTTTTAATTGAGAATAGAATCAAAGAGGCTGTTAAAGTTTCTGAAAATGCTGCAATTATACCTTTATCAAATTCAGTAGCTAATTTGATACTAACACAAACCCTACTAATTAACTTATTAAATAAATAATAACAACAACAAAATGTCATTAGAAACACAAGCACTAGATGCAGTAGCATTAGCAGCAACAAATCAAACAATAGCTGCGAATGCATTACGAGAGGCTATTGATCTATTAAAAGAAGAATATGCAGCTACAAAAAATACAGTAGATACTGAGCTAAACTTAGTAGACAATATAGCTGATATAGATAAAGAGGTAAGTGAGGCAACGGCCTTACTAATTGCAACGAAACAAAGAACATTAGTCGATGGTGATAATATTTCTACAGTTAATGGTAATTCATTATTAAGTGGAGACCCTTTAGTTATAGCAAGAGGTGCGGTAGAAATTCCAAAACTATCTTACGAAAATAGAGGATCATTAAGAACACCGGTGGTCCCAATACCAACTAACGGAGATGTTGTAAATATAGTTAGTTTAGGTCATTTTCAATATGCATCTGATCTTGAGTTTGTTGACGATGATGAAATGGTAATTGTTGCTGTTAGTCCAGCTGACGGATTAACTCCAGTAGGTCAATGGGTAATGAGCCACCCTTCATTCGAATGGACTGAAGCTCAAAAGATGTTTGAAGACGCAGTGCAAATGGATTATATGGAAGACGTAGTTTCTAACCATGTACAGTCTTCTTACCTAAATTAAAATTAAAATTAAAATTAAAATAAAATCATGGGATTATTTAGAGGATTAAATTTATTACAAAGTGTAGAAGCTCGGACAACATTAGGCGAAGAATTAGAAAGTATTTTATCAAGTTCTCTTGGTAGAAAGGCAGAATTCGGAGCTATGTTAAGTACGCGTCACATGGCTAGAAGAATGGCAGGAAACACAGTCACAATGACTGCAATTAATGCAAGTAATACTGCTATTGATATTGTATTTCAACAAACGTCGAGATATAATTATAGTGCAATAGAAGAGGTTGCTTTAAACCCTGATGCTATGAGATCATCATCACAGGTAATACAGACGTTAAATACTGTTGTTGATAATGAGTATGCATGGGAGTTTTATAGTAACTCACCTTTTTATGAGGATAACATTATTAACACAATATCAACTCTAATAGGAAGAGATGCAGCATCTTATGATAATATAGGAGAGCTTGTTTCAGACCCATCCGCTATGTATGATATATCTATTAATGCTAGAGCAATGCAGGCAATTGTTATGAGTAAGCCAGCAATGCAGTCGGTTACCTCTAATGCAGCTGCAATGCGAGATATAACAAATAATATAAACGCTATGACAATTACGGCGAATTCGGATTTAAGTATGCGTTTAATAGCAAAATCTCAAATAGCTTTAGATGAAGTTACCGATCAAGCTAGATCAATAGTAGTTGGAGTACCTTCTGCCATATTTATATTAGGTGCTAACGAAAATGCATGGAACTACATATTATCTACTTCTACGCAATTAGCTACAAACATATATTCTCTATTGATAGCATTTGGAGGATTAGATTCATCTATTTACGAAGATGTTAATTCTATATTTGCAGATAATGCAGCTTCGGCAGCTATTGCAAATAGCAAACCAGCTATGATGGCAATTCTTTATGAACCAATAGCACTAGCTCAAATGGTTTCAAGTGATAACTTATCAAATATTTTAGGTTCTGTTATTGCAATTCGCGAAATAACTGAAAATATACCAATCATGGATTCCTTAATAAGGGATAGAGTAGCTTTCCCAATATTATTAGGCAGTTCGGTAGCAAGAGCTGCTATTTTTGCTTCACCAACACTTGTGGAAACAATGATGACAGCTGGTAGTGATTCTTTATCTACTGTTAAAAAATTAGCAAGAACAGCGACAGTCGTGAATGATGCTAAAATAGGAACGTTTAAGACTATTGGAATAGATGGAAACATTATAATCCTAACAGGTGTAATGGGTTCAATTGTAGCTACGACATTAAACAATACGTTTAAAGGAGATAATCAAGAACCTTTTGTTATTGGATTACCAGGAACATCTTTATCAAGTGGACCACTTAATATCAACTTACCATTTACAAACGCAATGTGGGATATCGCATCAATCGCAGCGACTGCCGCTGGTAATGTGACTATAACATATGTAGACTTTAATTAAGTAATAATACATGTACTCTATGAAATACCATAAGAATTTTCATAGGGTCTTTTTTGTTAAATTAACCAAGCATTTACTGCTTGGTTTTTTTTTGTTTATAAATATGCTAAATAACTTACACACTACTACATATTGTTTAATAAATTATCATAAACACTACACATATTACAATTTATGTTAATTCTATGGATTTTGGATGATATATAAACTAAGTTCAACTTAAATAAAATCTAAAATTATGGCACTATTAAGATCGAAACAACTCAATGATTTCAAAAAAGTGGTAGATTGGAATGATATCAATAATGATCAAATACCAAACTCATTAGATGTATTCACTCGCATAAATTCTCAGATTTTATTAAATAAGCCAACTTATCATACTTCTGAAAACTCAAATACAGTATTAACAACTTCTTCAAGTTCAGACACTACTTTAATGTCATTAACACCAACCTCTGCTGGAATATATTCAATCACATTTAACTCACAATACCTATTAGATTCAACAGATATAACTACACAGGCATATATAGATCTAAACTTAGCATATCAAGATTTAATGTCATACTCTGTAACTTCAAATATAGCGGCAGCAATACCTACTAGTACTTTTACGCCAGGTGTTTATTCGATGGCAGCTGCGGGAACTATAGCAGCGAATTTAGTAATTACACTAAACGGACTAGGCCTATATGTTTTTAAAGCAGGAGCCGCGTTTAGTATGGGAGCAGGTGTTAAAATAATATTAACCGGCGGTGCATTGGCCTCAGATGTTTTTTGGGTAGCAGAAGGTGCAATTGCATTAGGTGCAGGTGCTGATGTTTCCGGAAACTTAATTTCAAACAATGGCGCAGTTAGTTTAGCGGCTGGTTGTTCTGTGAAAGGTCGTTTATTAGCAGTCGCATCTGGTGCAATTGCTATCAATAGTAGCACTCTTGAAAGTATAAACCAATCTACAATAGTATCTCTAGGAGTATTATCTTCTTTTTCTATTTTCACAACAGGAGGTACTATATCAAATACTGCAACCTCTGTTATTTATGGTGATATTGGAACTAGAACAGGTACTATTGCTACCGCAACATTTGCATCACCTACTATTTTCTATGGACAATACTATACACCGACTATACATAGTTCTGAAGCAACATTTAGTATATATGTAAACGGTACAATTTTGCCTAATTCATCAAGAAGCAGGCATAGTGATTCATATGAAAATGATGTTTCACTTGCGGCTATTGATGAAGTTTTATTAAATGGATCAGTTGATATTAAATGGAATGTAGATTCTGGAAATATAACGTCAGGCAGAAGAGTTCTTACTTTAATAAAGTTAAATTAGTTTTGAAACTTTTAATTAAATATATGTATAATATTCATAAAAAGGTTGATATATAGTCTTCAACTAAATAAAATTAAAGCTAGTAATGGAATCAACAGGAAATGCACAAGTAAACAACACAAGAACCTCATTTAATGAGAAAGTTTCTAAATTAAAATTTTTAGGAGCTGCGCTAAGAAACACATGGAATGATAGAAGAAGAAATCGTTCTATTTAAAGATTAACAGTACTTATCACGATTAACATTAGAACATCGTACCAGGATAAGTCTTTTGCAAGAGAGATAGTAAAGCTTCATAATACACCAGATAAAGGTAAAGGTTAACCTCTGGATAGGGAAGTAACCTCGAAAGACCCGAA
>TARA_R110000782_G_scaffold20398_7_pt1 | contig 13574 bp, 7 predicted proteins | sample TARA_R110000782 | Tara Oceans TARA_R110000782 (sample SAMEA4397859) | marine metagenome | biome: Polar Biome; feature: [SRF] surface water layer (ENVO:00010504); material: water (ENVO:00002006), including particulate matter (ENVO:01000060) such as... | depth 5 m
CTACCCGCCGCAGTACGCACAGCCATACCCCCAACACCCCCAGCCGGGCATCCCCGCCGCGCCCGGCTACCACCCCGCCATCGGCACGCGCCCGATCCCGGACCCCGCCCAGAAGTCCCAGATCCAGCACGGCCACGACACCGCCGCCACCCCCTTCCGGGGCGTCCGCCGCACCATCGCCAACAAGCTCCGCGAGTCGGTCAGCACCGCCGTCCACTTCACCGTGGTCGACGAGGCCGATGTCACCGCCCTCGACGACTTCCGCCGCCAGCTCACCGAACAGACCGGCGTCAAGCTCAGCCTGCTGCCCTTCGTGGGCGTGGCCGTGGCCCGGGCCCTCTCGGGCCGCTTCGGCGCCCTCAACGCCCGCGTCGACGACGCCAACGAGCAGATCGTCCAGCACGCCGCCGTGCACCTGGGCATCGCCACCGACACCGAGTCGGGACTGATGGTCCCGGTCATCCCCCACGCCGACCGCATGGACGCCGTTGTTTTGGCCCAGTCCATCGCCCAGACCGCGGCCAGCGCCCGCGACCGCTCAATCAGCCGCGATCGTCTGTCCGGTTCGACCTTCACGATCTCCAACGTCGGCTCCCACGCCGGGCGATTCGCCACCCCGGTCATCAACTACCCCGAGGTCGCCATCCTCGCCGTCGGCAAGGCCTACGACGCCGTCATGGTCCGCGACGGCCAGCCCTTCGTCGGCAAGTCCCTGCCGCTCTCCCTGGCCTGCGACCACCGCGTGGTCGACGGAGCCACCGCCGCCCTGTGCCTGGCCGAGATCGTCGCCCTGCTCCAGGACCCCGCGTCGCTGGCCTGACCCGCCATCCCAGACACACCGGAGAACCGCCCAACCAGGGCGGTTTCTTCGTATAGAAAGAAATCCCTCCGCCCGACCACCCCGAAAGACCTTGCGGCCCGCTCGCCGAGCCGCCATACTGGTCCATCTCTGTAGGGGTACAAGCAGATGCCGCAGGCGTTCGATGTCGTGATCATCGGTGGTGGTCCCGCCGGCTCCACCACCGGGTCGTTGCTCAGGAAGTACCGACCGGACCTCTCCGTCCTCATCGTGGAGAAAGAACGCTTCCCCCGTGATCACGTGGGCGAGAGCCAGCTGCCCCTGATCGGCAAGATCTTGAAGGAGATGGGCGTCTGGGAGAAGTGCGAGGCCGCGGGCTTCCCGATCAAGGTCGGCGCCACCTACCGCTGGGGCTCCTCCGACAAGCTCTGGGACTTCAACTTCGTCGACCCGCAACAACTCGACGGCCTCGGCCGCCCCGGCAAGTACGAGGGCGCCCGCGTCTCCACCGCCTGGCAGGTCGACCGGGCCGTCTACGACGAAATCCTGCTCGACCACGCCGAGTCGCTGGGCTGCGAAGTCCGCCAGCAGACGATCACCACCAGAGTCAACAAGATCGCCGCCGACCCCGACCGCGTCGAATCGCTCGAGATCCGCGGCGCCGACGGCGCGACCGACACCGTCACCGCCAGGCACTACGTCGACGCCTCCGGCAACGCCGCGATCATCCGCCGCGCCATGGGCGTGGCCGTCGACTCGCCCACCAGCCTCCAGAACGTCGCCTTCTGGGACTACTGGGAGAACACCGACTGGGCCGTCGAGATCGGCGTCGGAGGCACCCGCGTCCAGGTCCTCAGCCTCGGCTGCGGCTGGATGTGGTTCATCCCCCTGGGCCCCACGCGCACCTCCATCGGCTTCATCTGCCCCGCCGAGTACTACAAAGAATCCGGCAAGACCCCCGAGGAACTCTACAACTGGGCCTGCCAGAACGAGCCCCGCGTCAAGGAACTCACCGCCAACGCCACCCGCCGCGGCAAGGTCGAGGCCACCAAGGACTGGTCCTTCCTCGCCGAACGGCTCACCGGGTCCAACTGGATGCTCGCGGGCGAGTGCGCCGGCTTCGCCGACCCCATCCTCGCTGGCGGCATGATGCTCGCCCACTCCGGCGCCCGCCACGCCGCGTACACCATCCTCGAACTCGAGCAGGGTAAACTCGACGCCGACTGGCTCAAGTCCCACTACAACGACACGCAGCGCCGCCGCATCCACCAGCACATCCGATTCGCCGACTTCTGGTACGCCGGCAACGGCCAGTTCACCGACCTCGAGGAGCACACCTCCAAGATCGCCAAGGAGGCCGGGCTCTCCATGCGACCCAAGGAGGCCTTCCGCTGGCTCTCCACCGGCGGCTTCTCCGACGATGTCCTCGGCTTCACCGGCATCGGCGGCCTCGACGTCGGCGGCGTCAAGCAGATCGCCGCCATGTTCGGCGACAAGGAAGAACTCCCCTGGGAGGTCTCCCGCTTCAACCACTTCGAACTCAACCTCCGCGCCGCCGAGACCGTGGCCATCCCCGTGCTCCAGAACGGCCGCATCCTCCGCGCCAAGTGCTTCGTCCGCGCCGACCGCCGGCTGCCCGTCCTGGGCATGTTCGACCGCGTCGTCCGCGCCCTCGAAAAGCACGCCGACATCAACGACATCGCCAAGTTCTTCGACGCCGACGCCCGCAAGCGCGACCCGAAGAGCGTCGAGTTGCAGTTCATGCTCTCCATGCAGGCCCTGGAGGTCATGCTCAACGACGGCTGGGTCGTCGGCAAGCACAACAAGAAAAAGCCCCTGATGAAGGTCACCAGCAAGGCCCTCTCCGGCAACATCATGCACAACACCGACGCCCTGACGGTCCGCCAGCACGAGAGCGTGCTCGACAACTGACCGCCCCCTCGTCCGACCAACGAAAAACGCCCGGGCCGAAGCCCGGGCGTTCTCTTTGCAGTCTGGCGATCCGGATCAGGCCTTCCCGTCCTTCTCACCCATCATCTTGAGCATGTCCACGCACCGGTTGGCGTAGCCCGCCTCGTTGTCGTACCAGCTCACGATCTTGAAGAACCGGTCGTTCAGCTCGATGCCGGCGCCGGCGTCGTAGATCGAGCTGTGCGGGTCGCCGATGAAGTCGCTCGAGACGACCTCCTCCTCGGTGTAGGCCAGCACGCCCTTCATCGGGCCTTCCGCCGCGGCCTTCATCGCCGCGTTGATCTCCTTGAGGCTCGTCGCCTTCTCGGTGCGGAAGGTCAGGTCCACCGCCGACACGTCGGCCGTGGGCACGCGGAAGGCCATGCCGGTCAGCTTGCCCTTGGTCGCCGGCAGGCACAGGCCCACGGCCTTGGCCGCGCCGGTGCTCGCCGGGATGATGTTCTGGTACGCGTTGCGACCGCCGCGCCAGTCCTTCTTGGACGGCCCGTCCTGCGTCGGCTGGGTCGCCGTCGCGGCGTGCACCGTGGTCATCAGGCCCTCGACCAGCCCGAAGCTGTCCAGGATCACCTTGGTGATGGGTGCCAGGCAGTTGGTCGTGCAACTCGCGTTGGAGATGATCAGGTCCTGCGCCGGGTCGTACTGCTCGTGGTTGACCTTGTAGCACAGCGTCTTGACCGTGTCCGGGCTCTTGGTCGGCGCCGAGATCACCACCCGCTTGCACCCGTTGTTGGCGATGTGCTTGTACGCCCCGTCGTAGTCCGTGAAGATGCCGGTCGACTCGAGCACGTAGTCCACGCCCCAGTCGCCCCACGGCAGGTTGGTCGGGTCGCGCTCGGCCTTGGTCTCGGTCTTCTTGCCGTTGACCGTGAAGCTCGTCTCGGTCGCGCTGACCTCGGCCGGCTTGCCGTTGATCATGAAGCGCCCGTGCATGGTGTCGTACTTGAGCAGGTACGCCAGGTTGTCCGCGGGCACCAGGTCATTGACCGCGACCACCTCAATACCCGGCGTGTTCATCGCGGCCCGGTACACGAGGCGTCCGATGCGTCCAAACCCGTTGATCCCGATCCGAATAGTCATGTATCGCTCCTCTATCCTCTGTGGATTGGCCGCGGACCTGCGTTGCTCGCGGGCCCCAACTTTAGAGCCCACCCGCCCCCGCTTCCAGAGAATCCACTTTCCTGCGTTCTCACGCCCCGTCGATATCCGACAAACTCTTGGGCCGGAAGGACATACGCAGCGCGTTCGCCACCGCCAGCACGTCGATCAGTTCCTGCGTGATCGCCCCCGCCACCGGCGGCAGAAACCCCGCCGCCGCGAACCCCATCCCCACCACCGACAGGGCCATCCCCCCCACCGCGCTCTGCAGCGCGATCTTCCGCAGGCGGCTGGAAATGTGGAAGAACTCGTCCACCCGCTCCAGCGCGTTGTCCATCACCACAACCCCCGCCGCGTCCGTCGTGATGTCGCTCGCCTTGCCGAACGCGATGCCCACCGTCGCCAGCGCCAGCGCCGGCGCGTCGTTGATCCCGTCCCCCACGAAGCAGGTCCGCGTCCGCTTCGACTCGGCACGGACAATCTCGACCTTCTCCTCGGGCTGCTTGCTCGCGTGGATGTCGGTAATGCCCACCTTCGCCGCCAGCGCCCGCACCTCCTCCTCCCGATCGCCCGACACCAGCATCACTTTCTCGAACCGGTGCCGCGTGGTCAGGTGCCGGATGAACGCCGCCGAGTCCTCCCGGGGTTCGTCCCGGAACCGGATCACCGCCGCCAGATCGCCGCCGACGATCACCACGCACTCCAGCCCGCCCTGCACGCCCGGCAGCCGCGCCCGCACCGCGTCGTCCACCTTGCCCCGCCCGGTGACCAGGATCTCGACCCCGTCCACCGTGCCCCGCAGGCCTTGCCCCGGACGCTCGGACACGCCGGCCGGCTCGACGATCGGAGCCTCGCCGCGCTCCGCCTCGGCCACCAGCGCCTCGGCCAGCGGGTGCTTGGAGTACCGCTCCAGCGACGCCACCAGCGACAGCACCCGCTCGCGGGTCATCCCGTTGAACACCTCCACCGCCGTCACGCTCGGGCGCCCGTAGGTCAGCGTGCCGGTCTTGTCGAAGATGATCGTCCGGCAGGTGTCGATGGTCTCCAGCGTGGCCGGGTCCTTGATGATGATGCCCCGCTTGGCCGCCAGCGAGATCGCCCCGATGATCGCCGTGGGGATCGCGATGAGCAATGGGCACGGCGTCGCCACCACCAGCACCGCCAGGAACCGCACCGGATCCCCCGAGACCAGCCACGCGGCGATCGCGATCGCCACCGCCAGCGGTGTGTACCACGCCCCCAGCGAATCGCCCAGCCGTCGCATCCGCGGCCGGCGCTGCTCGGTCTCGCGCATCACCTTCATGATCCGGGCGTACCGCGAATCCTCCGCCGGACGCAGCGCCTCGATCGTCAGCACGTTCTCGCCGTTGACCGCCCCCGAGATCACCTCGGCCCCCGGCGCCTTGGACATGTTGTACGGCTCGCCGGTCAGGAACGACTCGTCCATCGAGCCGCGACCCTCCACCACGATCCCGTCCACCGGCGCCACCTCGTGCGGGTGGATCACCACCTTGTCGCCCACCCGCACCTCGGCCACCGGGATGTCCTCGGTGGATCCGTTCCGCTTCACGTGCGCCACCGACGGCACCCGGGCCGCCAGCGTCCGCAGCGCCGACGACGCGTTGCCCACCGCCCAGGCCTCGAGCGCCTCCCCCCCGGAGAGCATCAGCACCACGAACACGCCGGCCAGGTGCTCGCCCAGAATCAAAGAGGTCACGATCGAGATCCCGGCCAGCAGGTCCGACCCGAACCGCCCGCGCACCAGGTTCCACGCCAGATCGATCACCAGCGGCCCGCCGCCCACGATCAACCCGATGTCGAGCACCCACCTCGACTCCAGCGGCTCACGCCCCATCGCGAACCGCATGACCAGATACGCCGCGATCGCCACGATCGCCAGCACCGCGATGGGCAGCTCCTTGGCCCCCCACACCCGCCCGAGCCACCCGCCGGATTGCGACTCATCCAACGGACACCGCCTCACGATTCATCTCGAACGCCACCCGCCCGCGCACCACGGTCGCCACCGCCCGCCCCCGCACCGCCTGGCCCAGGAACGGCGTGTTCACGCTCTTGCCCTTCAGGTCATCGAGCCCGATCACCCACTCGCGCTCCAGGTCGATCACGGTTACGTCCCCCGGCCCGCCTTCAATCAGTGAGCCAAGCCCCCGCCCGTCCAGCCCGCACAGCCGGGCCGGCTCGATGGTCATCAGCCCGATCAGCCGCTCCCAACCGATCATTCCGGTATGGACAAGGGCCTCGGCGTACAACGCCAGCGCCGTCTCCAGGCCGATGATCCCGAACGGGGCGGTGGCCACCGGGTTGCGCTTCTCGTCCGCCGCGTGGGGCGCGTGGTCCGTCGCGAGGATCGTGATCGTCCCGTCCGCCACCCCGGCCCGCAGGGCCACCACGTCCGCCCACTCCCGCAGCGGCGGGTTCATCTTGGCCGCGGACCCCATCCGCGCCACCGCGTCGTCGGTCAGCAGCAGGTGGTGCGGGCTGGCCTCGCCCGAGACCGGCAGACCGGCCGCCCGGGCACCCCGGATCAGTTCCACCGTGCCCGCCGAGCTGATGTGCTGCACGTGGTACGCCGCACCCGTCTCCCGGCTGTTCCCGATGTCCCGTTCGACGATCGTCTCCTCCGCCTCCCGCGGCCACCCCACCAGCCCCAGCCGCCGCGACACCCGCCCCGCGTGCATCACGCTGCCCACCGTCATCGCCGGGTCCTGGCAGTGCTGCATGAACACCCGCCCGTGCTCGGCGCAGGCCGCCATCACCTCCCGCATCATCCCCGCGTCCGCGATCGCGTCCCCGTCGTCGGAGATCGCCACCGCCCCCGCCGCCACGCACCCCGCGATGTCCGCGATCTGCGTCCCCTTCCGCCCGACCGTGCCCGCGGACACACAGAACACCCGGCACGCCCCCGCCGCCTCGGCCCGGTCGGTGATCCACCGCACCACCTCGGGCGAGTCGAGCGTCGGCCGGGTGTTCGGCATGCAGCACACGGTGGTGAACCCCCCCGCCACCGCCGCCCGCGTGCCCGACGCGATGTCCTCCTTGTGCGTCCCACCGGGCTCGCGCAGGTGCACATGCGGGTCGATCAGCCCGGGCGTGACCAGGCACCCCGCCGCGTCGACCACCCGCGCCCCGCCCGCATCGAGGCCGGCCCCGATCCGCTCGACCCGCCCCCCGCGGATCAGCACGTCCGCCGCCCGGTCGGTCCCAGAACCCGGGTCGATCACCCGCCCCCCGCGGATGAGCACCCCATCCATCCCATCTGGTCCTTGGTTCGCCTGCATCCCCACAGGATAGTGGCCCGAGCCGCCGATCGCCCCGAATACTGGAACGCCCGCCGCGGGCGGAATACCATGGTCCCCCGGCTCAGGCACCCGCCGACGCAGGGGAACAATCCAGACGGGGTGTAGCGCAGCTTGGTTAGCGCGTTTGACTGGGGGTCAAAAGGTCGGAGGTTCGAATCCTCTCACCCCGATTCAGCAAGCATGATGGCCTCGGCAAGTGCCGAGGCCATCTGTGTTTGTGGCGATGCTCGTCGAGCAGATCTGGAATGAAACGCAGATTTCTGGATGACCGATCGCCGGGCTGCGACCATGACAGATGTGTGACTCAGTGGTCTCCGCAGCGCGGTATTCTCTGTCCATGCATTTGCCATTAATCGTGCTGTTTCTCACCGCAGTCTTGGCCGCCTGCACGCGGCAGGATACGGCTCCCGATTCCCTGTCGGAAGCGACGCCCAAGGGGCCCACCGCGCCGGCTGCTGCGGGCGAGATCGTTACCGAACTCGATAACGCCGTCTTCCACATCTTTCAGGCCAAGGACTCGGTCTACTGGTTGGGCAGCGATGGACAGGGTGTGTACCGCTATGACGGGAAGGAACTCGTCCGGTTCACCACCGCGCAGGGCCTGAGCGACGACAGGGTCCGCGGCATTCAGGAGGATCGCTCGGGAAACATCTTCGTGAGCGGTGAGCAAGGCGGGGTGAGCAGGTTCGATGGCCGCGTGTTCACCAGGCTGAACGCCCTGGACTCGACCGCAAGCGAGTGGAAGCTGGGGCCGGACGACCTGTGGTTCCCGGGCGGGCAGGATTCGGGCGTGGTGTACCGCTGGGACGGCACGTCACTGCACCGGCTCGCATTTCCCAAGACCCAGGCCGGCGAAGCGCACATCGCCGCGCACCCGCGATCGAAGTATCCCAACGCGAGGTACAGCCCGTACGACGTCTACACCATTTTCGAGGACAGCAAAGGGCACCTCTGGTTCGGCACGGCGATTCTCGGCGCCTGCCGCTTTGACGGAACATCCTTCGCTTGGGCCGGCCCCGGTGAGAACGGCAGCTTCGGCGTGCGCTCCATCGTCGAGGACCAGGATGGCAAGTTCTGGTTCAGCAACACAATGAGTCGATTCGCCGAGGATCCGAACGCCGCGGCTGAACCAGACAGGCCGCGCTATCGCAAGGAGCCGGGGATCGCAACCGACGCCGACCCCTACTCGGTCTTCATGTCCAACGTCCGAGCCAAGGACGGCGCCCTGTGGATCGCGACGCTCGGCAAGGGCGTCTTTCGGTACGACGGGACCGAGTGGGCCCACTTCCCGGTCACGCATGACGACACACCCATCTGGATCTACTCGATCTATCGAGACCGGCAGGACGCCCTGTGGCTCGGCACGCATGAGCACGGGGTCTACAAGTTCAACGGAAAGACGTTCGAGAAGTTCAAGTTCTGACGAGGCGACTCGACGAGCGCTCCACGCGGGCTCAAGGCTGGGAATGAGCCACAGAGCGACCAGCGGATCGCGCAGTTGTCGGAACGTGATTTTGCAGCCCCGACGCCCTCTAAGGAGAGTTCGATTGGTGTTCTGTCACCCCGATTGTCGGGTCGTTCGCTGAAAACACACCGCTCGCGTTCTCCATTAGGAAGTTCAAACAGACGAGGATGAGAGTTTTCCGCTTCGAGGCGTGCACCCGGCAGAGGCACCGCGAAGGGTGGCCGGATTGCGACGCGGTCAGCCCCGATCACACAACAATGGTATCGCCCCGCAGATCGGCCACCACGCGCGACCGGCCTTGGCAGTAGCTCAGCAACGAATCGATCGCCGACGTGTCCAGGTTCCGGCGGTGTTGCCCCAGCCCGGCCGGCACGCCCTGCGCCGTCACGAAAGCGACCCGATAGAGACGATCCGGCTCGACCGCCTGACCCAGGGCGAAGAGCTCCTGAAGGCGACCTCCTTTGGGATTCTCGAGCTTGATGCATTGCCGCAGCCCGAGCGATCGCTTGAGATATCCGCCCATCTGCCGGTAAGGATCCGCCGAAACGCTCCGCTCGAGGTTTTCCTCGATCATCTCCCGCATTTCTTGCCCGGAAAGGTCCACGACCGAAACGGGAGGATTGCCGGGGATCATGTTCCACAGATCATTCAAGCGGATCGGCCCGCGCGGCACCGGCGCGCCGTAGCGCCAGCCGTTGGAGAACGCGATCCCCGTCCCCGCCGTCTCCGCGATCGCCGCGAGCAGCAGGTTGTCCATCGTCGACTCAAGGAAGGTCCCGCGGTTGAGGTCGGTCGCGGTCTGACCCACGACCTCGGCGAGCGTTGGTCGGTGCGGCGACATCGCACGCTCGACGGCCGCCCGCACGGCGGGATGATCCGGAACAGTGTCGTCCACCGGGATCAGCCGATGATTCACGACCCGCATCCGGCCGTCGTCGATCCGCAGGTCGAGCCGCCCGACAAAGTCCCCATGGCAACCGGACTGGATGATGGCCGTGCCTCCCACGACGAACGGGGCGTCGATCCGGTTGTGGGTGTGACCGCTGAGAATCACATCGATCCCCGGGACCTCACCGGCGAGCTTCACGTCCTGAGGAAACCCCAGATGCGAGAGCACGACCACCACATCCGCCCGACCGGCGCCGCGCAGCTCCGCGATGTGCCCGGGGAGCTCCTCGTTGCCCAGCGTGAACCGCAGGCCCTCACCGAAGTGCTCGGGCATCGTCTTGTCCACGATGGTCGCCGCAATGCCCACGATGCCCACGCGCACGCCCCCACGCTCGATCAGGAGCGTCGGGGGGAACGCGTGCGTGTCCGAGCCGGACAGGTAGCAGTTGCACGCGAGGAACGGGTGGCCGAGCCGTCCGGCGATCTCGCGGAGCCGGTCGATGCCCCACGCAAAGTCCCAGTGCCCGGTCCAGGCATCGAGCCCGAGCAGATTCAGCGGTTCGACGAGCGCCTCGCCCCGGGTGTGGACCGCCGGGTACGTGCCGTGAATGGAATCGCCGCTGTCGAGCGTGATCACGGCCCCTTCTGCAGACCGCCGGACCCCATCGAGCACGTGCGCCACGCGCGCCAGCCCCCCGCCCGTGCGGTGCGCGAGACCCCCGCCCTCCCAGAACAGGCACGGATGGGGCTCCATGTAACCATGGATGTCATTGATCTGCAGCAGCGTGAGCGAACGCGTTCCCGATGATGCCGGTTGCATGAGAGCGGATCCCTTCTTGCTCGTCACGTGGGATGGCACAGAAGGCCTCCGGTTCGCAAAGGCTGCCACACCGCGAACGCCCACTATCTGCGAACCAGATGAGCACGTGATGAAGCAACGCTAAACGCATGCTCACGTCCGTTGCTCAAATGCCCCGCACCGCCCCGAACTCGGTTAAGATCCGCCGATGATCCGCTTCACCGCAACACTCCTGCGACCAAAGCCAGCCGCCGGCGCGAAACCCGCCACCTGGACCTTCCTGATGCTCCCGAAGGCGGCCAGCAAGAAGCTCCCGGCGCGGGGCCCCGTGTCGGTCCAAGGCAACATCAACGCCCACGCCTTCCAAGCCACCCTCCAGCCCGACGGCCAGGGCGGCCACTGGCTCAAGATGAGCCAGAAACTGAGCAAAGCCGCAGGCGCCGCCGCGGGTGAAACCGTGTCGGTTCAAGTCACGCCGATGGCAGAAGAGCCCGAACCCGAGGTGCCGGCCGATCTACGAAAAGCCCTGACCGCCACCCCGAAGGCCAAGGCCACCTGGTCGGACATCACCCCCCTCGCACGCAGGGACTGGATCCAGTGGATCACCTCCGGCAAGCGGGCCGCAACCCGCCCGCTGCGGATCGGCAAGGCCTGCGACATGCTCGCCAACGGTAAACGACGCCCGTGCTGCTTCGATCGGTCCGGGATGTACGACAAGAGCCAAAGTTGCCCCGAGTCGGCTGACCACTAGACCGACAATTGCGCCGAAGCCGCCAGCCAACCGGCAGAGCGAGCAGCGGCGCGACCGACGGCGCAACACGCCAGCGCCCGACGCCCCTGCCCACATCTCCGGCTCCCCGGCTGACCGTCACGCGGGGTCCCGGCAGCCGATCAAGGCTTGGCGAACGCCTGATACCAGTTCTGCACCAGCGAGATGCTGACCCGGTTCTGCTCGCTGCCGTCGAGTTCGAGCGTGGTGATCAACGCCTTCCCGTCCGGCGCGACACACCAGTCCCTGCCGAGTTTGATATCGGCGAACGCTTGTTGAGGGGTTCCGAACCGGATCTCCGGATCCGTGGAGACATCAACGACCTGGATCGCTGGTTCGTCCGCGTTCGTCTGAAAGTAGAGTCGCCTGCTGTCGGCGGACCACTGAGGCCGAGATCCGCCCGCGGCGGAGACCTGCCATTTGCCGGTCCCGCCCGGGAACCGGGTGCAATAGACTTCAAACCCGCCGGACTCATTCGATGCATACGCGAGCAGTGTGCCATCCGGGCTCAGGGCGATCGGTCTGTTTGACTGCCCTTCAACGGTCAGGATCCTCGTTCTCTGTGAAGGGTCATCCATGGATAACGCGTAAACACCAGACGGATCGGTGGTGTCCATCACGACCGCGTGCTCCCATGTGCGATCGAGCCCCGCGATCCACCCCTCGATCGACGGGCGTGATTCCCCCGAGCCGTCGATGAAGTAGAAATAGGTTCTTGCGACCATCCCCACTTCCGGATTGACGCCGGTCGCCGCGATCTCCCGTCCATCGGACGACCACGATGAGACGGAAATGGGCATCTCCGCGAAGGTCACGCGGTTCGTGATGCCCCTGGTCAAGTCGTGGGACCAGATGTCAAACCTGGGTACCGGGCCCGCGGAGAACGCGACCATGCGCTGGTCCGGGGACATGGACGGCAGATACCGGTACTCGGCATCGTCATCGATGCTCGTGATCCCCCCGTCCTCCGCGAAGACAGCGTACTTCCCGCTCTTGAGCGACAACCCGCGCTGGAAGACCAGAATCCCATCGCCGGAGACCGAGGGCTGCGTCGCGTTCTGTTCAACCAGAAACGGCTCCCCGATGGGCTCGAGCGACCCGAGATCGAATCCGATCGCCCAGATCGAAAACTCGGACGACAGCCGCGTATAGAGAATGTGTCCCGAGGGCGAGAAGGTCGGAAGCGACACGAAGAACTCTTGGAGGCGGCTGACGACCACCCGCTCGGACCCGTCATAGGCGCAGATGAGGAAGGCGTTCTGGATATCAGCCTCGAGGTACAGAACGGTGTTGGTCCCCGGGATTCCCGACACATCGCGGATACCGACGGTCTGATCCGGATCGATCTCCAAGAGCATGGTCGCCTTCCCCCCGCGGGCCGAGATCTGCGTGAGCCCTCTGGCGTCTCCGACCGAGCCGCTGAACACGATCCGACCGTCGGCGGTCCAGGCACCGCCGTTCGACCCATCGAAGTTGTGGACTTCATCGGTGAGCTTGATCGGGTTGCCGTTGTTGACGGAGATCTTGAAGATCGAATCACCGGTCTGGTACCCGATCCACCGGCTGTCAGGGGACCAGAAGAGGCCTCTGGCGTGCTCGGTCCCCGGCAGCGGGCGCGAGTCGAACGAGTCCAACCGGCGGAGTTGGATCCGGCCGTCAAGCTTGTACGCGATCATCGTCCCATCGGGCGAGATCTTCGGTTCAGGTTCCACGAACGCTGTCGGTGAATCGACAACCACGATGTCCGCCTTGGAGACCACCCGCTCAGGGGGTCCGGGTCGCAACATCGACGATGCGAACCATCCGCCGCCCGCGACCACGGCGAGCAAGACAAGCAGCACGATGGGCGTCGCCGGGGCGATCGATCTGCCCGTCCCGACGGGCCCGGGCCCGGTCCCATCGCTCGCTCGCGTCAGCTCGATGCGCAGGTCCCCGATGTCGCGGAATCGTTGGGCCTGATCCCGGACCAGGCACCGCTCCAGCACCCGGCGGACATTGGCCGGCGTCGCCGGGGGCAGCGCGCTCAGATCGGGGTCCTTGTGGAGCACCGCGCCGATGGAGTCCGACGCGTTCTCCCCTTGGAACGGGTTCGAACCAACCAGCATCTCGTAGAGCAGCACGCCGAACGACCAGATGTCGGTGCGCTTGTCCACGGCCCGTCCCCGGGCCTGCTCCGGGCTCATGTACGCCGCGGTGCCGAGGACGACCCCCGGGAGCGTCGGGGAATGTCGCCCGACCGCGGGCAGTGTCGGACTCTGGCTCATCACATCGCCGCCCGTCGAATCGGAACCCGTTTCAAACCTTGCCAGCCCGAAGTCCAACACCTTGGCCCGGCCCTCCGGCGTGACGATGATGTTGCCCGGCTTGAGATCACGATGGACCACCCCCCGATCATGGGCGGCCCCGATGCCCTCCGCGATCTGGATCGCCAGATCCATCGTGTCATCGATCGCGAGCGGCCCGCGCCC
>TARA_R110000782_G_scaffold12913_1_pt1 | contig 13523 bp, 11 predicted proteins | sample TARA_R110000782 | Tara Oceans TARA_R110000782 (sample SAMEA4397859) | marine metagenome | biome: Polar Biome; feature: [SRF] surface water layer (ENVO:00010504); material: water (ENVO:00002006), including particulate matter (ENVO:01000060) such as... | depth 5 m
AGCATCGGCAACTCCGGTTTCAGCGGCAGGACCTCCGCCTTCCTCGGTAACACCGACGGTGAGTTCACCCTGAGCCTCATGGCCCAGTTCATGTTCTGATCCGCTCGACTCTCCTTTGGGAGGGCGTATCGGACACCGATCCGAAACGATCACGCCGACCGGCCCTCCAAGGCCGGTCGGTCTTTTTGTGTGCCGGCGCCGGGCCCGCCGGCGAGGGATGTTCAGATCCGATTGTTCGGACTCGGTTCAGAATTCTGAACATTCCCGGCGGCGAGGGCCGGTGGCGGTCCGTTGCGTTTTCATATCGCGCTAAGCGCTTCACGCGGGGGCGGATCTTTACAAAGAAACGAGTAGCATCCGCCCACTCCATTCCGGGCCTTCCGCCCGGCGCCCGCCGGCCCCGTCGTGGGGGCCATCATCAAACCGAACACGGAGCAACCGACCATGCAGACCTTCCGCCTCGTGACCGCTTCCGCCCTGCTCATGGCCTGCTCGATGGCCCACGCCGCCGAGGACCGCTACGACCTGTTGTACGACGCCGAGATGCACAGCCTGTCGTCGAACCTCAACAGCGCGTCGAACCTCAAGCTCGGCGTCCAGATGCAGTTCCGCTACGACGTCAACGTCCGCCAGGACGACTCTCTGGGCGACGACGACACGACCATCGGCTTCCAGATGCGCCGCCTCAAGGTCGAGGCCAAGGGCGACATCACCGACTCGATCTCCGGCAAGATCGTCTTCGCGTTCGACCGCGACGGCGGCGACGCCAGCCTCGAGGACGCCGTCGCGGACTGGGCGATCAACGACTCCACCAGCCTGCAGATCGGCCAGTTCAAGCTCCCCTTCATGCGAGAAGAGTCCGTCTCCAGCAAGAAGCAGCTCGCCCCCGAGCGTTCCTCGATGAACGAAACCTTCAACCAGGACCGCTCGCAGGGCGTCCAGCTCACCGTCGAGCAGGACTCATTCCGGGCGATGTTCGCCTTCTCCGACGGCTTCAACACCGACAACACGGCCTTCAACAACAGCGCCGAGGACGACTACGCCCTGACCGGCCGCGCCGAGATGAGGTTCGGCGACGCCGACTGGAAGGCCTACGACCAGTTCACCTCGTGGCGTGGCGCATCCCAGGGCGCGATGGTCGGCGTGGCCGGGCACTTCCAGAACACCGGCGACACCAACCCCACCCCGGCCGAGACCGAGGTCTTCGCCCTCACCGTCGACGGCTCGTTCGTCGCCGATGGGTGGAACCTCTACGGCGCGTTCGTGTGGCGCAACACCGACACCACGATGTCCAGCTTCGACGACACCGGCGCGGTCCTCCAGGGCGGCGTGTTCGTCTCCGACCAGACCGAGCTCTTCGCCCGCTGGTCGGCCGTCTTCGCCGACAGCGCCCGCGGCGCCACCGGCGACGACTACAGCGACATCACCGCCGGCCTGAACTACTACCTCGTGCCCGAGTCGCACGCGGCCAAGTTCACCCTCGGCGTGACCTACTCGCTCGACGCGACCACGACCTCGATCGTCTCGACGTCCACCGGGCACAACCTGCTCAGCGACACCGACGACGGCCAGCTCGCCATCATCTCGCAGGTGCAGTTCCTGTTCTGAACCGAGCCATCCGTCTCGGATGACCCAGCCGCCCCGGTCGCCCGCCGGGGCGGCTTTGTTGTCGGTATCCGGGCTACATCCGCTCGACGGTGGGGATGCCCAGGGTGGTCAGCCCGTCCTCGAGCACGCGGGCGGTGATCGAGCAAAGGCGCAGGCGGGACTTCATCCGGGTGTCGTTGTCGGCCCGCAGCACGGGGCACTGATCGAAGAAGCTGCTGAACGCGCCCGCCAGGGCGTAGACGTAGGCGCACAGGCGGTTGGGCTCGTGGTTCTCGCCCGCGGCCTTGACCGCGCCGGGGTAGCGCAGCAGGGCCAGGGCCAGCGCCCGCTCGGCGGGTTCTTCGAGCAGCAGCGGGGCGTCGGCGACGGCGGACAGGTCCACGCCCGCCTCGGCCGCCTTGCGGAAGATGCTCTTGGTCCGCACCACCGCGTACAGCAGGTATGGCCCGGTGTCGCCCTCGAAGGCGAGCATCCGGTCGAAGCTGAACACGTAGTCCTTGATGCGGTCGTTGGACAGGTCCGCGTACTTGAGCGCCGCCACCGCCACGCCCTCGGCGATCGGGGCCCGCTCGGCCTCGGACAGTCCGGGGTTCTTCTCGGCCACCGTCCTGGCCGCCCGCACCACGGCCTCGTCGAGCAGGTCGGTCAGTTTCACGTTCTCGCCCGAGCGGGTTTTCAGCGGCTTGTTGTCCTCGCCCAGCACGTTGCCGAAGGCGGCGTGCACGAGGTCGGCGGGCGTGCCGTCGGCGGTGCGGTCGTAGCCGGCCAGGTGGGCCGCGCCGAAGACCTGGCGGAAGTGCAGCCCCTGGCGGGCGTCCACGCAGTAGACCACGCGGTCGCCGCCGAGCCTGGAAACACGCCGACGGATGGCGGCCATGTCGGTGGTGGCGTAAAGAAACCCGCCGTCGCGCTTGCGGACGATGCACGGCTCCTTGAGCCCCGGCACGCGGACGACCAGCGCCCCGTCGTCCTCGACCGCGATGCCGCGGGCGACGAGGTCGTCGATCACGCCCTTGAGCTCGTCGCGGTAGGTGCTCTCGCCGGCGGAGTGCTCGTCGGTGATGTTGGCGTGCAGGCGAGCGCAGGTATCAAGGCACGCGCCCATGGTGATGTCGTAGACCCGCTGCCACGCCGCGACGGAGGCGGGATCGCCCGACTGCAGTTTGATCAGGCGCTGTTTGGCCCGCTCCATCGACGCGTTCGCGTCTTCGATGCGCAGTTCCAGCTCGGCCTCGGCCTTGGGGTGCCCGCCGGCCTTGGTCACCAGCGCGAGCCCGGCCTTCTCGGCCCGGCACGCGGCCTGGGCGGCGCGGTACAGCCCGTTGAGCTCGTCCAGCCCGAGGGTGGACAGGTCCCGCCCGGCGTCCTGCAGCTCGATCAGCTTCTGCACCACCATGGCGATGGGCAGGCCCCAGTCGCCGACGTGGCTCTGGCGGACCACGCTGTGGCCCAATCGCTCGTAGAGCCGGGCGATGGCGTCGCCGATCACGGTCGAGCGGAGGTGGCCCACGTGCATCTGCTTGGCGAGGTTCACGCCGCAGAGATCCACCACGATGGTCATGGGGTGCTCGGGCGGTTCGATGCCCAGGGCGTCGGTGTCGAGCTTGGTGACCGCCGCGGCCAGCGCGTCGCCCAGCAGGCGGACATTGATAAAGCCCGGCCCGGCGACGGCGTCCGGCCCGACGGGCTCAGCCACGCCGGACAGGTCCAGGTGCTCGATGATGGCGGCGGCGACCTCGCGCGGGTTCTTGCCCAGGCGCTTGGCCAGCGGCATGGCGGCGTTGCACTGGAAGTCGCCCAGTTTGGGCTGGCGGTTGGCGGCGATGTGGGTCTCGATGCCCTCGGCCGGCAGGTCGGGGAAGGCCGCGGCGATGGCCGCCCGGAAGCGGGCGTCGAGCGTCTCGAGCGGGTCGATGGAGATGGGCGCGGTCGTGGGCATCCGGGAGTTTAGGGTTCGGCCGCGGTCACGGAGGCCCGCTCCCAGGCGTCGAACGCGAGCGCGACGTCGTCGGCCACCTCGGCCAGCGAAGACGCGGGCAGCAGGCCCAGCGGGTGGTCGATCAACGCCAGGCGTCCGTCGCGGACGGCCGGGATGTCCAGCAGGGCGATGTTGCCCAGGGCGGCGCGCGCCTCGGCGAGTGTGGGGGCGGCCCGCGGGCCCACGGCGTGGTGATCCACCGGGGCGGGCCGGAACAGCACGATCGAGTCGGGCGCCAGGCGCAGGATGTCCTCGTGGTCGAGTTCCTGCCACGGGCCGCCTTCGCTCAGTGCGGGCTGTGCGCCCAGGCGCTCGATGAGCTGGTGGTGGAACGAGCCGGGCCCCATTGCGCCCGGCGGGTCGGTCGCGGCCAGCAGCAGCACCCGGCCCGCGTTGCGGGCCGGCTCGCCACGGTCGGACCAAGCGTCGGCCAGGCGGGCGCTGGGCATCGGGCGGCTGAGGTGCTCGGTGGGGTCGAGTTTGCTGCGGTCGCGGGGCGGGGGCGGGTCGAACCGCATCGACAACTCGTCGGTGGTGATGGCGATGTCGTCGAGGGTCAGCAGCGGGAAGCCCCAGACGGTCCAGCCTTGCTCGTCGGCCATGCGACGCAGCGCGTCGGGCACGCGGGTCTCCATCTCCTGTACGAGGATGTGGGTCGGGTTCAGGCGGAGGATGGCCTCCAGGTCCGGGTCGTCGTGTGTGCCCACCATCGGGATGGACGGCGCGAGCGCCATGTCCCAGGTGTGGCGTCCGACGATGCGGTCCTCGAGCCCGAGGTCCCGCACGATCACGCCCAGGGCCGGGGCGAGGGCCACGATGCGGGGCGGGGCCTGCTCCGCACCGGCGTCGGGCGCGGCGTCGGTCGCCGTGGCGGACCGGTCGCAGGCGATCAGCAGACACGCGGCGAGGCAGACGAGGGCGGTCAGGATGCGGGGGAGGACGACGGGGGGCATCGCTGCATTGTTGACGTGCCGAGGCGCCCGCGGATCTGCTCGTGCAGGGCGTCGATGGTGGGACCGGGCAGGAACGGCCAGGGCCAGGTGCGGTCCAGGGCGAGGTCGCGCACGCCGCGCAGGCGCTCGGCCCGATCGGCGTCGGCGTCGAGGGCGGCGAGCCGCTCGGCGTGCGTCTGCCGGACCCGGCGGAGGAGCTGCTGGAGCGCGGCGAAGGCGGGCGCGGGGTCGTCGCCCGCGCGCTTGCGATGCTCGATGGCGGCCAGCAGTTCGGCCTTCTCGGCCGCCGCCGCGTCGTCGCCGAGCATGGCCGGGTCGTGCCGGGCGTGGTGGGCTCTCCAGCGGGCGCGTGCCGGGTCGGGCAGGTCGGCGGCCTCCATGCCCAGATCGGCGAAGGCGTCCGCGGTGGCGACGGCGGTGGGGGCGAGCGTCCAGGCGGGGGCCCCGTCCCAGTTTACCAGCCAGCGTTCGGTGACGCGGTCGTAGAGCCCGCCGCCGGTGCCGTGGATGAACAGCTCGCACAGCGCCGCGCGGACGAGGGCGGTCATGGCCAGGGCTCGGGGGCGCAGTTCCTCGGGCGGGATCGCGCCGAGCTGGTCGGCGAATACCGCCAGCCGGGGCAGATCGGGTCGCACGCGCCAGAGCGGCAGTTCGACGAGGTCTTTGTGCATCTGCATGGGGCGGACGCGGGCGTCGGGGTGCGCCCCTGCGGCGTCGTTGTACGAGCGGGCGCACGCCGCGGGGTCCGCCCGCATCGCGTCGAGGATCGCGTGCCACGCCCGGGTTTCGACGAGCTGCGAGCAGGCGATCACGGTCGGGGGTTCGAGGCCGAGCCGGTCGCACGCGTGCTCGACGACGGCGCGGCCCATCTGCAGCGCCAGCGTGGGCTCGGCGCGGTGGGCCGCGAGCAGGGGGGTCAGCCCGGGGAGGGCATCGTCTGCGGGCGCGGGCTCACGCGGTTTCAGTGCGGCGGTCGGGATGCCCGGGCCCGGCGGGTCGCCCTGGAGCAGGCGGAGGGAGCGGACGCGGGCCTGCTCGCCGCGATCGTGGGGGGCGCGGACGGTGACGGGGTCGGCCTCGTCCATGTCGGCGACGATCCAGCAGGCGGTCGCGTCCGCGGACCGCGCCAGTTCGCAGGCGGCAATGAGCTTGGCGAGGATGCCGGCGTGCCAGAGCACGGGCTGGTGGCCGGACGTGACGATCGGCCCGGTCGCGGGCAGCCCGATCGCTTCTCGATCGGACCGGTGGTGCTGCGCGGGGTTGGGGCGCTCGCGGAGGCGTTCGGCCCACGACGCCGGATCGGGCCGGAGCGTGATGGCCGGCCGATCAGCCGCCACACCCGGATCCGCGACAACAGGTCATATCGGCTTCTTTGGACGATGCGGGCTTGGTCTCCGCCTCGTTGCGGGCGATGGCTTCGTCGAGCACTTCGCGGTAGTGGCGGAGGCGGTCGGCGGGGACGTCCAGCCCGTCGCCGAAGGTGCGGGAGAGGTCCTTGTAGATGAGCCGCACGGGAATCTCGCCGACGCGGAGGCCCTTGGCGGCCACCTCGGCCCAGAGCTGCATGGGGAAGGCGTAGCCGTTGTCGGTCAGGTGCAGGCGGCGCATCGCCGACACGCGGTGGGCCTTGAAGCCGCAGAACGAGTCGGTCAGGCTCAGGCCCAGGCGCTCGTTGATCTCGCGGGTCAGGGTGGCGTTGATGGCCCGCCGGTCTTCGGGGGGCCGGTCGGCGGCGTACCGCTCGTCGAGGTACCGCGAGCCGGAGATGATGTCCAGGTCGTCCTTCTCGGCGGCGGCGACGAAGGCGGGGATGGACGCGGGCTCGTGCTGCTCGTCGCAGTCCATGGTGATGACCCAGTCGTACCCATCGCGATGGGCCCGGGCGAAGGCCTCGCGCATGGCCCGGCCGTAGCCGGCGTTGGCCTCGTGGCGGATCAGGTCCAGGTCCAGCTCGCGCCGGAGCCGATCGAGAATGTCGGGGGTGGCGTCGGTCGAGCCGTCGTCGATGGCGAGCACGTGGTCGGCGTAGGTGCGGACGGTGCGCAGGACCGACTCGACGGTCTCCGCCTCGTTGTAGACCGGGATGGCGATGAGGGTGCGCACGGATGGGGCCTTTCAGGGGACGGGCACTCACGCCCCCGCGGGCGGGGGGCGGGGGCGGCCGGACTGTATAGACGCCCGGCGGGCTTCATATATTCCGAGCATCGGCAGCCCGGGGTTCGGGAAGGACAGTGCAAAGGATTCGCGCAGGGGTGTTTGCCCGGGGCGACCGAGGCCCCGTCCCCGACGCCGCCACAAAGTCGTGGGGTCTCGGGAGCCGCGAATCCGGAGCGGCTCCTCCGGAGACATCCCGTGATCTGTTGGTGCGGGTCGCTTCCAGTCCATGAGAACCTTGCCGAGGGAGGCAATCCCGGGCATGCTGAAGCGGCAGTGGGAGGGGCATTTCTTTGCGGTCTAGCTCTAAGAAACGAGGGTTTCTTAGAGCTAGACCGGTGAGAAAGAGTTGTTTCTTAGACGAGACCGGGAGATCCGCCGGGAGAAGGGGGCTTGGGGCGAGGTGGTGGGCACCGCTCGGAGTCGATGGCCTCTCAAGCCCCGGTCGCAAGTCTTCGCGTTCGGTCGGGTCAGGTTGTCGGGCTCGGTCGCCGACCAGTGGCGTGTCCGGAATCTCACGGGAGCGGAGAGGTGACGGTGTACTGGATGCGCACCGCGATGATCTGGTGCACATTGGTGGAGAAGCTTTCCAGGTTGGCGGTAAGCCAGTACACATTCGAGTTGTTTCCGATGCCGTATCCACCCAAATCCACGCCCGCAACTCGAACGGCATTGCTCACGCCGCTGGTGGTGAAAGAGGCGATATTTGCAACGGCTCCGGTGGTTGTGGACGTGCGGCCAAAGGTCAGCGTGATGTCCGTGGGGCGGTCGTCGATGAACGTGAGATCGATACGCTGGACTTGGCAGCCATCCGGCAGTTCGACCGGCGCGGTGAAGACGCCGGCGCCGATGCCGTAGCCGCGCAGCCCGGAGACGCCATAGTACCCCCAGCCGCTCTCGCGACCGACCACATCGGGCAGGAAGCTCGCGCCGTGGATGGACTTGGTGCGGAAGGTGGGGGGCACGCCGATCTGCCCGTTGACGAATAACTTGCGCGAGCCGTCCGGGACGGCCCCGATGCCGACGCTGCCGTTCTCGTGAACGATCAGCCCGCGCTGGAACTGGAAGACCCCGTTGTCGGCGTCGGTGATGTGCAGGAACTCGCCGTTGAAGGAGGGGCGGGTGTGGAAGATCCACTCCTTTCCCAGCGGTCCTGCGACGATGTCGCCATCGGCCACATGCAGCCGGGCGACGGGGGCTGTGGTGGAGATACCGACAAGCCCATCGTTGGTGAGATTGACGACGCCTGTGCCGTCGGGGCGGACCAGCCCGGTCGCCACGAGCGCCGCCGTGGCGCGGGGGGCGCTGGTGATCATGTGGCGCGGCGCTAGAACCGTGAATCCCGAGGGATCGCTGCATGCCGATCCGGTGTCCTGACGGACCTCGATTTCCAGAAAGCGGGGCTGGCTGCCAGCGAACTGGGCACCAAAGTCGAGGTTGGCGGTGAATACACCGTCAACGATGGTGATGTTGTTCAGGCACTGCGTCGTGCCGGTCTGCGTGGAACTGCTCGCGTCGTTGTAGAGTCGGAATCGCATGTCGTACAGCCCGTTGGCTGCGGTGTTCAGCGACTCGAGACGCCCTTGATAGGTGAAGGATGTCTGGGCGAATGACTGAGCGACGAAGATAAGAGACAAGAGGACGGCGGCGACGCGCATAGGAACTCCTGTAAGGTGAACCGATCAGCCAACGAGCCAACAACTAGATTCTGAATTCAGCAGCCAAACAGGCGGTCCGACCACGATGGGTCGGCGACTGTTGATCTCAGAGTCACCGGGGCCATCGCGGCTCATGCTTGCAACGCATGCGGCCGTCCGTGTCGTCCCCCCAAACGGCGAAAGAAGCCTTTCTCTTGCGCGAGTGTAAGGTTTTTTCCTTGTGTGTCAAGATGATTCGGAAAGGGATGGTAATTCGAGGGCACGATCAGGCGTCGTTGTCCGCGGTCGGTTGGGGCGGATCGTCGCCGGCGCTCTGGGCCTCGGCCCGGGCCAGCGAGGTGTAGGCGGCGAAGCCGAAGGGCATTTTGTTGCCCTCCTCGTCGGTTTCCTCCATCTCGCGGGCGGCCCTTTCGAGCTGGTCGGCCAGATCGTCGGACATGGAGTGGACCCCGACGATCTGGGTGATCGGAAGGGTGTAACTCTCGCCCGAGGGCGTGCTGATCCGGAAGATGGAGCACTGCACGTCGCCCGAGAGCGAGCGCTCGCCTTCGGTCCCGCGGGAGGAGCAGGCGAAGACGGGCACCACGTCGGCGATGGGGAGGCGCTGCCCCTGGACCGTGATCACGCCCATGCGGCCGTCGAACATCTCCGATTCGGGGGAGACGCCCGAGGCGGCGGCGTTGGCCGTGGGGCCCAGGCGGCCTGCGCTCTCGGCGGCGGCCACGGACAGGCCCATGAGGATCTCCCGCACCACGTTCTGCCAGAACAGGTCGCGTCGGATCTGGACGAGTTCGGCCGGGTGGACGCGGGGGGTGGCACGCTGGATGGGCCCGGCGGGCGTCTGGCCGTAGGCGGGCGCCGCCGGGGCGGGGGCCGGATCGGGCCCGGGCGTGTGGCCGGGGACGGGTCCTGTCGCGGGGCCTGTGAAGGGACGGCGGGTCACGCTGCCTCCGTCGCGGCCTCGCTGGCGGCGGGCGCGGGCGGGGCGTCCAACGCCCGGCCGAAGGGTCCGGGCTCGAACGCGTGGACGCGGGCGGGGTCGATGGCGACCCGGATGGTCTGGCCGACCTTGGGCATGTGGCCGTGGACGCTGGGGACGCGGGCGGTGAGGTGCTCGCCCGAGGGGGTGGTCAGGCGGAGGTCGGTCTGCTCGCCGAGCGGCTCGACCACGACGACCTGGACGAGGAACGACCGGTCGTGCGGCGCGTCCGGCTGGACGGAGATCGCGCCGGGCCGGATGCCCAGCACGCAGGTCGAGCCGGCCAGCGGGCGGGCGTGGGCGGTCAGGTGGTCCGGGAGGACGATCTCGACGGGGGACTTGCCGGTCTCGAGCCAGACCATGCGGTCGCCCTCGGCGCGGAGGACGCCGTCGAGGAAGTTCATGGGCGGCGTGCCGACGAAGCCGGCGACGAAGCGGTTGACCGGGGTGCGGAACACCTCGTCGGGGCTGCCGGCCTGCTGGATGTCGCCGTTGGCCATGACGACGACGACGTCGCCGAGGGTCATGGCCTCTTCCTGGTCGTGGGTGACGTAGACGGTGGTGGTCTTGAGGCGCTGGTGCAGGGCCTTGAGCTCGGAGCGCATGGAGACGCGGAGCTTGGCGTCGAGGTTGGAGAGGGGTTCGTCGAAGAGGAAGCAAGCGGGCTCGCGGACGATGGCGCGTCCGACGGCGACGCGCTGGCGCTGGCCGCCGGAGAGAGCCTTGGGCTTGCGCTCGAGGTAGTCGTCGAGGCCGAGGATGGCCGAGGCGTCGCGGACGCGCTTCTCGATCTCTGCCTTGGGGGTCTTGCGGAGTTTGAGGCCGAAGGCCATGTTCTCCTTGACGGTCATGTGGGGGTAGAGGGCGTAGTTCTGGAAGACCATGGCGATGTCGCGGTCCTTGGGGGCCACGGTGTTCACGACGCGGTCGCCGATGGAGATGGTGCCCGAGGAGATCTCCTCGAGGCCGGCGATCATGCGGAGCGTCGTGGACTTGCCGCAGCCGGAGGGGCCGACCAAGACGACGAACTGCCCGTCGTCGATGTGCAGCGAGATGCCCTTGACGGCGCGGATGTTGCCTTTGTAGATCTTTTCGACTCGGTCGAGGACGACTTGGGCCATGATCGGGGCTCCTTGGGCGGGGGGCTGCCCGGAGAGGGTAGGGCCGAGCGGGGGTTGCGCCAACCGTCACAGCCGTCAGGGGTTGACAGCGGCCTTGGGCGTGAAGGGATCAAGGGGCGAAGTGCGGGAAAGTCCGACCCGATAGTCACTGCGGATGCACGGAGGTACCCATGGCCGGTGACACGAAGGCTTTCAACGAAGTTCGGGCTCTGCTCAGCAAGATGGACCGGTCGATCGACGAGGCCCGATCCAAGCGGGTGGGGCCCAAGGACGAGCCGGCCGAACGCACCCAGGTCGCGTCCGAGAACCGCTCGGCGGCCCGGTCGGACATGGATCGCCAGATCGGCGGCCCGCGGGTGCAGGCCACCCCGATGACCCCGATCGAGGCCAAGCGGGCCCAATACGGGCGTGCGAGGCCGCTGAACGGGTCGGACCAGGGCGCGGCCCGGCCGCAGGCGGACAGCGCCTGGAAGTCGCCCAAGAACTACGACGACCTGACGATCGGCTGAACGCGGGATGCCGCGATCGAGCTTTTTCGGGCCCGCATCGGCGGGTCTTCTTCGTATCATGGGTCATGGCCCTATTCCCACCGTCGTCCGACCCGTTGCTCAGCCGTCGCGCCGCTCTGGCCATGTCGGGGGCGGTCGGTCTGGCCGCGGCGGCCCGGGCGGCCGGTGCCGGCCAGCCCGCGGGGGGCGCGGGCCCGTCGGGGGCGGAGGGCCAGGCGGCGCCGGTGGTGACGGTGGCGTTTGTGCTCCGGCACGCCGAGACGACCGGAACGCTCAGCGACCCGTCGCTGTCGCAGCGTGGGCGTGAGCGGGCGACGCGGATCGGGCTGATGCTGCGCGGCGTCGGGGCCCAGCGGGTGCTGCACTCGGCCACCACCCGCGCCCAAGAGACGGCACAGGAGATCACGCGGGTGATCAAGGCCGGCTCGGGCTCGTACGACCTGCTCGATCCCGGCCCGGTGATCGGGCGGATCGTCGAGCGGGGCGGGGTCTGGATCATCGTGGGCCACTCTAACACGGTGCCCGACCTGGTGCGGCGCCTGGGCGGGGATGCGGGGACGGACCTGCTGCCCGAGGGCAGCTACGACCAGGTCTTCATGGTCGTGCGCGCGGGCGAGGGCGCGATCACCGTGCCGCTTTATTCGGTGTGAGCCGCGGGGTTCAGGGCCTCGGTTGCTCCTGCAGCCAGCGGTCCATCTTGGCCTCGAGCACGGGCATGGGCAGGGCGCCGGATTCGAGCAGCGCGTCGTGGAAGGCCCGGCGGTCGAAGGCGTCGCCGAGGGTGTCCTCGGCGCGGGCGCGCATGGCGCTGATGCGGATCTGGCCCATCTTGTAGCCGGTGGCCTGGCCGGGCCAGCCGATGTAGCGGTCCACCTCGGACACGATGTTGTGGGCCGACAGGGCGGAGTTGGCGGTGATCAGGTCGATGGCCTCCTGGCGGGGCCAGCCGAAGGCGTGGATGCCGGTGTCCACCACGAGGCGCAGGGCCCGCCACATCTCGAAGTTGAGGCGGCCGAAGTCGTCGTACGGGTCGGCGTAGAGCCCGCCCTCGGCGGGGCCGACCTCGAGACCGAGGCGTTCGGCGTAGAGGGCCCAGCCCTCGACGAAGGCGGTGAAGCCGTAGGTGGTGCGCAGGGGGTGCTGGTTCTCGAGTTCCTGGGCGAGGGCGATCTGGTGGTGGTGGCCCGGCACGGCCTCGTGCAGGGTCAGCGCGACCATCTCGTAGCGGGGGCGATGGTCGAGGCTGGTCAGGTTGGCCATGAAGTAGCCGGGGATGCCCGCTGGCAGCGAGCCGGGGTAGTAGTACGCGGTGGGCGCGGCGCGGGCGGCGAAGGTGGGGATCGGACGCACGCCGTACGAGAGGCGGGGCAGGCGCCCGAACAGGGCGGGCATCTCGGCGTCGATGTCCTTGCTGGCGACCTTGTAGGCGCTCAGCAGGTCGTCTGGGTTGGTGAAGTAGAAGCGCGGGTCGGTGCGGAGGAAGTCGACGAAGGCGGCGAACTTGGCGTCGTCGTCGGCCCAGGCGGTCTCGTTGCCGGTCCAGTCGGTTCGGGCGATGACGTCCATCATCTCGGCGCGGATGCGGGCGACCTCGGCCAGGCCGGTGCGGTGGATCGACTCGGCGGTCGCGTCGGGCAGGGTGGTGTGCTCGGTCAGGGCGTGGTTGTAGAGCGCGATGCCGTCCACGCCTTCGGAGGCGCCGAACGAGGCGCGGCAGGCCGGCAGGTACTCGTTCTGCAGGAACAGGGCCAGTTCCTGGTACACGGGCACGATGCGTTCGGCGATGACCGCGCGGGCCTCGCGGGCGAGCTCCGAGTCCTGATCGGCGGTCAGGAAGGGGCGGTAGAACGGGCTGGAGGCGGGGTCGGTGCGGTACGCGGCGGCCGCCTGGTTCATGGCCTGGGCGACGGCAGGCTCGACGGCGGCCCGGGGGGGCACGCGGCCCTCGGCCAAGCCCAGACGCATGTTGTCGATCGTGTCGCCGACCACGATGGGCACCTGGCGCAGCCGGGCGAGGTAGTCACGCCGGTGGGCCTCGGTGCGCATGGGCACGCGGTCGGAGAGCTGGGGCAGCCAGACCTGCGGGCCGCCCTGGCTGTTGATGGGCATCTGCCAGCCCTTGAACGGGGCACCGGCGATCTGGCGGTCGAGATCGAAGATCAGCAGGTCGGCGTCGAGCCGGTCCGGGCCGGTGAAATCGGTGAGGGGCAGACTCTCGGCCCGGAGACGGAAGGCGGCCACCTGCTCGTTCCAGGCTTCCTCGGCCGCGGCGGAGACGTCGCCCAGGCGGTCGTTGAGGCGCTCATCGCCGAACGACGGGCCGACGGACTCGGGCGAGCGTTCGTGCATCGCCTCGAGGTACTCGGACATGAGGGTCCACAGCGCGGAGTCGCGGCCCTCGGGCACGGGGGGCGAGAGGGGGGAGACGGCCGCCGCGGCGGGGGCGAGCGGCAGGGCGAGGAGTATGAGCAGGGCGAGGGCCAGTCTGGCGGGTTGGGCGATCATGGGCAAGCCTACGGCGGGCGGGGGCGCCCGGGGGCGCGTGGCGGGGGGTCTTGCGGGG
>TARA_R110000782_G_scaffold218632_2_pt1 | contig 13520 bp, 12 predicted proteins | sample TARA_R110000782 | Tara Oceans TARA_R110000782 (sample SAMEA4397859) | marine metagenome | biome: Polar Biome; feature: [SRF] surface water layer (ENVO:00010504); material: water (ENVO:00002006), including particulate matter (ENVO:01000060) such as... | depth 5 m
GACCCCGACCACCTCGCCGACCTCACCGAGGCCCTGCTCGAGGACTGGGACAACCCCGGCTTCACCGAACTCGGCCTCTGCCGCGCCCACAAGCTCTCGCTGGTCCAGATCCGCGCCCTGGCCGCCGGCGCCGGCTTCCAGGCCGCCTTGACCCACATCCGCGCCCTCCGCGCCGCCCGCGCCCCCGACCTCGAAGCCCGCACCCGCGCCCTGGCCATCGAAGGCCTCTCCGACCTCGCCCGCTACAGACCCGCCAACGCCACCTTCGCCCAACAGATCCGCATCGCCCTCCAGGCGCTCCTCAGGCACACAACCCCATCCGCAGATAGCCCCGACCGGAAGGGAGGGGATGGCTTCGGCACCCAACCCGAACCGCCCCCCGATCCAACCACCGACCACCCAAAGTCTCACCCCGACCGCAACGCAAGCGATCGCTCCCACACCCACGCCGAACCTTCCCCCTCCCTCGCCCCGCCCCGCGGGGAGAGGGCCGGGGTGAGGGGTCTTCAAGAACCAACCGCCCCCAACCCCTCTCCCGCGCCCGCGGCGGAGGTGGCACGGCCAAGCCGCGACGGAGGCGGCCCGTCCTCAGAACGCCCCGACCCCAACCAAGCCGAACCTTTCCCCTCCCTCGCCCCGCCCCGCGGGGAGAGGGCTGGGGTGAGGGGTCTTCAAGAACCAACCGCCCCCAACCCCTCCCCCGCGCCCGCGGCGGAGGTGGCACCGCAACGCCGCGACGGAGGCGGCCCGTGCCCGTCGAACCACGAGATGCACGGGCACCACGCTGTACCGCCCCCGGCAACGCATGATCCCCGCATCCCCCAACCCCAACTCCCTACTCCGACCCCAGCCGATCCACAATCCGCGGCGGGTTCGCCATCTGCCCCAGCACCGCCGCCTCGTCCCGGCTGTGCCGCACCACGCGCGACTGATCGTGGCTCAGACGCAGCACCGGCCGCTTCTTGTTCTTGTCGCGCATCACCCACCCGTCCTGCACCATCACCTCCAGCGCCTCGTAACAGCCCGACGCGAACGCCGCCGTCTCCTCACGCCCGAACCGACCCGCGGCATGGCGCTGGATCAGATCCGCCAGCGTCCGCGCATCGCTGGTCTGCTCCAGCCACCCGATCATCAGCCCGAACGAGCCAGCCACCGGCAGCATCCTGTCCGCCCGCCGATAGCACGCCACCGGCGTGATGCGCCCGTTCTCGAGCGAGCCGACCTCGGCCCGCTCCGCCCCGCGCAGGTTCAGCTTGAACACGTTGTACCCGTCCGCCAGCGACGGGCACTTGCGCCCGTCCGAACTGAACAGGTCCACCATCCGCTTGGTGTGCGTCACGCCGAACGAGCCCAGCGACGCCGACCCCACGATCTCGCTCGTAAACCCGCCCAGGCTCAGCCACCGCCACGCCTTCTCCGGCGTCAGCCCGAGCCCCGCCTCCTTGGCGATGCTCACGCAGTGGTCCTTCAGGTCCGTAAAGCACCCGTTCGAGGCGTACCAGAACTGCGCAAACCGGATGTGGTTGCGGATCCCCTCGCGCACCCGCGTGGCGTAGCGATCGCGCACCCATGAAGCGTCCAACTCGCCGCGGTCCAGTTCCAGGATCGAGTACGCCGCCTCCCGCGCCGAGGTGTGCGCCAGCGTCATGCCCGCGGACAGGATCGGATCGGCGAACCCCGCCGACTCGCCCGCCAGGAACCAGTTTTCCCCGATCGGCCGCTCGGCCAGGTTCGACCAGTCCTTGCAGGTATCAAAGTTGCCCTCCGCCCGGGCGTTCTTGACCAGCGCCGCGATCTCCGGCTGCTCCGCCACCGCGCGGTGATAGATCTCCTGCGGCGTCTGCCCCGTCTCCTTGTACCACGCCGCCGGCACCACCAGCCCGATGCTCGTCCGCGTCGCCCCGATCGGGATGAACCAGATCCACCCGTACGGCAGACTCCGGATCTGGATCCGCGTCGCGCTCGTCCCGATCTCCACCGCCCACTCCGCGTTCTGCCAGTAATCCCAGAACGCGACGTTCTTCAGCTCGTTCGGTGACCACGTCGGGATGTCCATCGCCCGGCGGAACAGGGACACCGCGCCGGACGCATCGATGTAGTACCGGGCCGTGACGGTTTCCCCCGAGTCCAGGCGCAGCCCGTCGATCCGATCCCCGGTCCGCAGCACCTCGCGCACCTGCGTCTCTTCCCGAACCACGCACCCCACCGACTCGGCGTGCCGCAGCAGGATGTCGTCAAAGACCGCCCGGTCCACCTGGAACGCCGTCTGCTGCCGCTGCCCCTCGTACTTCGCCGGCCGTGCCTGATCCTGGAATGTCTCGATCGGCAGAAAATCAAAGCTCCACCGGTCGTGGTCCCGCCCCCAGGTGTACGACGCCCCGATCTTGACCGGGAACCCCGCGGCTTCGACCTTTTCCCAGACCCCCATTTCGTTGAGGATCGGCCCGATCGTCGGCAGCTGGCTCTCGCCGATGTGGTCGCGCGGGAACTTGGCCTTCTCCAGAATCAGCACCCGCAGCTCCGGGTTGTACGTGCGCAGCAGCGTCCCCGCCGTCGTGCCGGTCGGCCCGCCCCCGATGATCGCCACATCCCACGCCGACCCGTCCGACTGCGCCATCACAACTCCTCACGCACACACACCGGACCCGGAATGCACCGGCATCGGGCGGCCGGCGCAGTGTAACAAGAACCGCTCCGGTGCAGGCCCGCAATCCGGGTCCGCCCCGCGGTGCGGTGGGGTGTCCGACGCACTGCTAGAGTGACCAAACCCCCGTCAACCCCGCCCCGAGGGAGGCCGCCGCGTGATCATCGACTGCCACACCCACCTGAACAACTACCACGAGGACAAGGTCCGCGACATCGACGAATGTCTGGACAACCTCGAGCAGGACATGGCCGACTCGGGCACCGACGCCGCCTTCGTGCTGACCTCCTACAAGGTCACCCCGCACCGCCCGTCCACGGCGGCGGTGGTCGAGAAGATCCGCGACCGCACCAACATCTTCGCCGTCGCCGGCATCTCCTACCTGCACTACAAGCAGCGCGACCTCCGCGAGGTGGCCGACTTTCTGGAGTCCGGACTCGTCAAGGGCCTGAAGATGTACCCCGGTTACGAGCCCTTCTACCCCCACGACGGACGCTGCAAGGTCATCTACGACCTCGCCCGCGAGTTCGACGTGCCCGTCATGTTCCACTCCGGCGACACCTACGCGCCCACCGGCAAGGTGCGTTACTCGCACCCCCTGCACATCGACGACGTGGCGGTGGACAACCCGGGCATGAAGATCGTCATCTGCCACATCGGAAACCCCTGGATCCGCGACTGCATGGAGGTCGTCTACAAGAACGAGCACGTCTACGCGGACATCTCTGGGCTGACGCTGGGCGACTTCTCCGACCGCTTCGAGAAGTACATGCTCGACCAGGTCCGCGAGCTGATCACCTACGCGGGCGAGCCCAAGTACCTGCTCTACGGCACCGACTGGCCCATCGCCACCATGAAGTCCTACCGCAAGTTCGTCAAGACGCTCGACATCTCCGACGAGGAGCGCGAGCTGATCATGTGGAAGAACGCGGCCGAGCTGTTCAAGATCGACGTCTCCAAGCTCGCGGCCAGCCCGATCACCAGTTCGTGAAGTGCTCGGCGAATCGGCGCCAGCGTCCGACCGACGCGTCGTTGATTTCTGAACGCACCTGGTCGCGTGAGATGGTCCGTGTGACGCGGCCCTCGCGTTCGGGGTGCAGGCAGCGTTCGTCGAACTTGAGCCCCGCGTGGGACAGCAGGGCCCGGATGGCGGGCTCGGGTTCGCGGACCAGGTCCTCGTAGACCACCTCGTGCCAGGCCGCGCCGAACACGCCGGCGGCCGCGTCCATGACCCGGTCCGCGGAACCGACGAACCGGCGGCAGTCGTCCAGATCGCGGGCGTAGGCGTGGTCGGCCTTGAGCGGGGACGCGAAGCAGGACAGGCACACGTCGCGGGGATCGCGGCGCAGGCGGACGACGCGGACGCCCGGGACGATCCGGGCGGCTATGCCGAGCAGGAACAGGTTCATGGGGTTCTTGTCGGTCAGGACCTCGGCGCCCGGGCGAGACGCCGCGGCTTCGAGTTCCTCCCGGTAGATCGCGCTGGCCCGGTCGGGTCCGATCCCCCCCGGGCCGAGCCGGGAGACGACCCATGGCAGGGCCTGCGACTCGCCGCAGGCGCCGACCCGCGGGTGGGCGGCCAGGATCTGCTCGACCAGCGAGGTGCCCGAGCGGGGCACGCCGACGATGAGGACGATGCGGGCGGAGCCGGCGGGGGGGTCGGGCGTGGGCTCCGCATCGCGGAGGGCTTCGAGGCCCCGGGATTCCCACACCCCGGGGTCCACCGGGGTTCGGTTGCCGGCGGACTCGGCGCGGGCGGCGTTGCCCCGGCGGTAGGCCTCGAACGCGCCCGCGGGGTCGCCGAGTTGCTCGCGGCACGCACCGAGCATGAACCAGGCGTCGGCGCGGGCGTGGGGGTCGGGCGCTTCGACGAGGCGTTCGAGGATGGCCGCGGCTTCGTCGGATCGGCCGACCGTGCGGCGGAGGCGGGCGATGGCGAGTCCGATGCCGGGGTCGATCGTTCCCGCGGGGTCGGCGTGGGGGGCGAGGACGCGGTCGGCCTCGTCGGGGCGGCCGAGGTCGATGAGGCGTTCGCCGAGATCGCGCAGGGCCTCCGGCCAGTCGGGGCGGGTTTCCAGCGCGGCGCGGAGATGGTCGACGGCGTCCTCGGCGCGTCCGAGATCCGAGGCCGCCCGGGCCCGCTGGACGCGGAGCGTGGCGGCGAGCTCGGGGTGCTGCGTGCCGAGGATTGGGCTCGCGAGGATCGGGTCGAGGGCGGCGGCGGCGGCTCGGGGCATGCCGACCTGGAGGAGGGCCTCGGCGTGGAGCGCGGCGATCGGGGGCGTGTCCGGCAGGGATCGGTGCAGTGCTGTGGTGATCGCCAGTGCCTGGCGGAACCGGCCGGACCGCAGGAGGCGTTGGGCTTGGGCGGCGGCCTGTTGTGCGTTGGTTGGTGGCATGGACGGGAAGGATACGGCGGGTGCAAAAAAAGAACCCCGCCCGGCGGACCGGGCGGGGGTTCAGAACTCAGAACAGTTCTTGCGAACCGTCTTCGTCGTGCCGATTAGCGGCGACGACGGCCGGCGACCAGACCACCGAGGCCGAGGAGGGCCATGGCGGAGGGGGCGGGGGTGACGGTCAGCGAGCCGGACGAGAACGCGTCGTTCGTGAAGAACACGGGGTTGTCCGAGAACGCGGGGCCGGTGACCGAGAACGGAGCCGGGGCGCCGAGCACGGTGGAGCTGCTGTAGGACAGGACGCCCTCAGCGGTGCCGGTGACCGTGAAGGTGGTCACGAGGATGGGGTTGGTGGCGGTGAAGGGGGGGATCAGCGAGAACTGCGAGGCCTGGAGGCCGAGCACGGAGGCGCCGGAAGCGGTGCCCTGGCCGTTGAAGCCGAGGGCGGGGTTGTTCCAGGCGACCGCGGCGACGTTGCTGGCCGCGACGAACTCGCCGCTGGCATTGACGTTCGCGTTGATCGAGGACATGTAGGAGCCGGCGACGCCGGTCCAGCTGGCGGTGATGGTCGCGGTGGCGGTCTCGCCGATCGCGATCGAGGTCTTGTCGAACGTCAGGGCGACGTTCAGGGCGGACTGAGCGGAAGCGACGGTCGCGAGACCGGCGACGGCAAGCAGAGCGATGCTCTTCATTTCAAATCTCCTCACTTAAGTGCAAACGGTTTACGATGTACCGGAGTACCTACTTGGAAACGAACAACTCGTTCCTGACCCACGCAGAGCATACTCCACCCCCTGAAATCGTGCAAGGAGATTGTCCGCTCTGAATGGGGAATTTGCGATGCGAACCGAGAATCGGGCAAAAGGGAGGTTCTTGTTCGGAATTCGGCGTCCGATTCACGGGTGAAATCCCCGGGGTCTTTGGGATTATCAGGCGTGCAACGGGATTGGCGGGCGTTTGGAGGGTCCGAGAATGTGGTCGGGGTCGGGCGTCAGCCCATCCGGAAGGTGCCCCGTTCGCGATCCTTCATCGGGCCGGGGAAACGCAGCGCCTTGCCGTGGGCAACCACCCACACGCCGGGGGCCAGCACGCCGGTGGCGAAGATGGCCTCGGTGAGGTTCTGCAGGGCGTCGCTGCGCTTCATCTCGAATGGGCGCATCGCCCCGGTGAGGATGACGGGCACGCGGAGCCACTCGGCGAGGCGCTCGTGCAGGATCAGGCCGGTCTGGCAGAGGGTGTCGGTGCCGTGGAGGATGACGAGGCCCTCGGAGTCCGCGGGCGCGGTGGGCGGGCCGACGATCAGCTCGACGGCGCCGACGATGCGTTCGCGGTCCGCGTCGGTCAGGTGCAGCGAGTCTTTGTGCATCAGTTGGAGCGTGTTGACGACGGTGTCCTCGAGGCGGAGCAGGCTGAGCATGCCCTGGACGACGGAGGAGCGGTTTTCCAGCGAGCCGCTGTGCTCGTCGTAGGTTTTCTCGATGGTTCCGCCGGTGGAGATGAGGGTGATCCGTCGCATCTGTATAAGGTTAGCACCCGGCGGGCCCGATTCACGGGAAGGCGCCGGGTCCTCCGTGTGTTTGACCGCTGGGAGCGTTGATCATGCCGACCGCGAATCTACCGGACGCGTACGCCCGCATCCGCGGGCTCTTCGAGGCGGGGGACTTCCGCGGCGCGTTGGCGGCGGTGGACGTGGTGCTCCGGCAGCAGCCGGGGGACATCCGCTTTCTGGGGCTTCGGATCAGCAGCCTGCTGCTGCTTTCACGCCAGGTCGAGGCCGCCCGGGCCACGCGCCGGGCGCTGCGGGTGGTGGGCAACCCGCAGCAGCGGACGATGCTGGTGGTGCAGTTCGCGGACGCCTGCGCTGGGCTGACAAAGTTCGACGAGGCCCTGGAGATCGCGCGGGCGGAGCACGAAGCGCGTCCCGACGATCGGGTGCTGCTCGCGGCGTACGCGCGGCTGCTGAACCTGCTGGGCCGGTCCGAGGAGTCGGCGGACCTGACGCGTCCGTTGGTCGAGGCCGGTGACGACTCGGTGGAGATCGCCTCGGCGTTCGGGCAGTCGGTGCTCCGGACCGACGAGGCGCGCAAGGCGGCGACGCACCTGGCCGAACTGCTGGACCGTGACGTTTCCGCGGACTCGGCGACGCGGGCGTTCGCGCTGACGCAGCTCGGGCACCTGCTGGACCGTACCAAGCGGTACGACGACGCGTTCGCCCGGTACGCGGAGTCGAACCGGCTGTCGAACGCCGTGTACGACGACCGGGCGACCCGGTCGAAGGTCCGGTTCGTCGAGGAGGCGTACGCGCCGGGGCGGATGGCGAACGCGGTGCGCGTGCCCGTCCCCGAGGGCTCGGCGCGTCCGGTGTTCATCGTGGGGATGCCGCGGTCGGGCACCACGCTGACCGAGCAGATCATCGCCTCGCACCCCCGGGCGTTCGGCGCGGGGGAGCTGGGCTTCGTGAGCGAGGCGGTGCGCGAGCTTGGGAGGCGATCGGAGCAGGCCGAGGCGATGTTCGCCGACCGGGTCGACGCCCGGCATCTGTTCGAGGCGGCGGCGTACTACCGGGACGAGGTCGGGCGGCTGGCGGGGGAGGCGTCGCCGGCGGTGATCACGGACAAGCTGCCGCACAACTTCTGGTACCTGGGTTTCATCGCCCAGGCGTTCCCGGACGCGCGGGTGATCCACTGCCGGCGGGACCCGAGGGACACCTGCCTGTCGTGCTTTTTTCAGTCGCTCAACGCCGGGCACGGCTACGCCTTCGACCTTCGGACCTGCGGGCAGTACTACCGGCACTACCGGCGGGTGATGGCGCACTACCGCACGCTGGCGTCGGATCCGCGGTCGGGGCTGAAGATGCTCGAGGTGGACTACGAGAACACGGTGGCGGACACGGAGGCCCAGACGCGTCGGATCCTGGACTTCATCGGGCTGGAGTTTGATCCGGCGTGCCTGCGGTTCAGTGAGAGCGACCGCGTGGCCCGGACGCTCTCGTTCGAGCAGGTCCGCCAGCCGGTCTACCGGTCGTCGACGCGCCGGTACGAGCGGTACGCGGCCCATATCGGGCCGCTGGTCGAGGCCCTGGGGGACGCGGTGGACGGGGTCCCGGAGACGGCCGGGGGGGCCTGAAGCGGGTCCGCGGGCGGGGGCTTCCGGGCGGCCGGTCCGGTGTTCGATTGTGTTCCGCGTGCGTTCGGCGCGCCAAGGATCCGCTCATGATGCCCTCCCAAAGCAACGCGCAGCCCAACCAGCAGCAGTCCCCCCAGCAGGTGTTCGAGCAGGCCCGGCGGATGCTGGCTCTCGGCGACGCCCACGAGGCCGCCCAGCGTGCCGCCCTGCTGCGATCGCACTTTCCCGGCCAGACGCCGATGGTGGCCCTGCACGGGCTGGCGGTGGCGGCGCTCGGGCTGCACGAGCTGGCGGTCGAGGACCTTGCCGCGGCGGCGGACGCGACGGAGAGCGCCCTCAAGGAGCGTGCGTCCGACGACGTGAACCTGCCCCGGATCGCCGACCAGCTCATCCGGCTGACCACGCAGCTGGCCCGTTCGTATGAGGCGATGGGGCGGCGGGCGGAAGCGGACGCGGCGCTGGCGCGGGCGCTGGGGGTCGATCCGGAGGACCCGTTCGCCACGCAGGCGAAGGTCGAGATGCTCGCGGGACGCGCCGAGATCGACGCGGCGCGGGCGTTTCTGGACGAGGCGAACGGGCTCGGGCTGGAGGAGCTCCCGGCCGCGATGTCCGCGGCCGCCGTGGCGTTGGCCCGGCGCGACACCAGCGCCGACGAGTTCCGCATGCTGGCTTTGCGTCTGCGGGCGCTGACCGAGGCGGTCGGCCTGGACGCGGTGACCCAATCGATGGCCCTGCGGCGCTGCGGGGAGTTGTTCGACCGGGCGGGCGAGGGCGACGACGCCTTCCGCGCGTTCACGCGGGCGGCCAACTTCAAGCGCGGCACGTTCGACGCCGCGGCGCACGCCCGGGTGACCTCGGGCGTGATCTCGGTCTGGACCGCGGCGGCGATGGACAAGGTCAAGAAGCCGACGGCCGGGGGTGCGGGCGTGGTGTTCGTGGTTTCTGCGCCGTGCTCCGGGGGCGAGGAACTCGGGCGGGCGATGGCCGCGCACGATTCGGTTGCCTCCGCCGGTCCGAGCGAGGTGCTGACGATGGCGGCGCTGCGCCAGGCGGGGGCCAAGGGCACCAAGCACCGGCCGGTGGTCACCAACCCCTCGCAGCTCCGCGGGTCCCAGCTCGGGGAGCTCGCGAAGCTGTACATGGCGCAGACCGCGCGGAACGCCTATCCCGGGGGCCGATCGGTGCTGGTGGACTCGTCTCCGCTGCACACGCACCTGATCGGCCTGGCGGCGATGGCGATGCCGGAGGCGAAGTTCGTGCTCGTGCGTCGCGAGCCTCGGTCGAACGCGTTGGCGTGCTTCTTCGGCGCCACGCCCGGGCACCACCCATACGCGCGGGATCTGGCGACGACCGCGTCGTACCTGCGTGACGTGCGGATGCTGATGGATCACTGGGCGTCGGTGCTGCCCGCGATGGGCTGCACGGTGGTCGAGACCTCGCGGGAGGCGCTGGTCGCGGATCCGGACGCGGAGACGGCCCGTGTCATGGCGGCCATCGGCCTGGACGGCACCGTCGCCGGGCCCCGGTTCGGTGCGGAAGCGGCCGACCATCCGGACCGCTACGCCAAGCGGCTCGGGCCGGTGGAGCCGTTCTTCGCGCCCGGCGCCGGCGAGACCGCCGCGCGGACGGGCTGAAGCGGTTCGCATGGACGACGCGCTCGCCAAGCTGCTGGCCTCGCTCGACCGCCCCGCGGCGCGGGCGACGCACCCGGCGGCCCAGCCGGACGCGGTGCTGCTCGCGGCGTGCTCGGTGCACCACACGCGGGGCACCGGGCCGGGCGGGCAGCACAAGCACAACAACCAGACCGCGGTGGTGCTTACCCACCGTCCGACCGGGATGACCGCGCAGGCGTCGGAGCGCCGCAGCGCCGAACAGAACAAGTCGGTGGCCCTGCGTCGGCTGCGCTTGGCGCTGGCGGTGGGGCACCGCGAGGCGGTGCCCGCGGGCGAGATCCGCAGCGGGTTGTGGCGCGAGCGGACCCGGGGTGGTCGGATCGTGCTCAGCCCGAAGCACGCCGACTATCCGACGATGCTGGCCGAGGGGCTGGACGTGCTGGCGGCGTCTGGCTTTGACCCGAAGAAGGCGGCGACCCGGCTCGGGGTCTCGCCGAGCCAGTTGGTGCGGATGATCGCGGACCACCCGCCGGCGCTGGTGATGGTCAACGATCGTCGGGGTGACCGGGGCGAGCATCCCCTGCGGGGCTGATGGCGAAGCCAGGCCTGGATCGGCAGCGGCCTGCGTGATGCGGGTCTTTTCCGCACCGTTCAGCCCGATTTTCTTGTGCATTTGCTTGTCGACTGGGTGGATTGGCGCATGTTGTGGGCGGGCGAGGACCCGCCCGTGTTGTTCAAAGAGGAGGAGTCCGATGCAGATTCGTACCGCCGCGGCGTTGGCCGCGATTGTTGTGGCCGCCCCGCTTGCGATGGGCGGCGTGTTCTTTGATGAGGGCGTCGACGGCGACCTGTCGAACGACCGGTTCAATCCGACCGTGTTCAACCTGGGGGCCGGCGGCAGCTCGTTCATCATGGACGTGATCGACTCGGACCAGCCGCAGGGGGACCTGGACTACTTCACGGTGGTGATCGGCGACGGCCTCGCGATCGATTCGATCGTGCTGGCGGAGTCGTTCAACCCGGGGGGCGGGTTCGACAACGTGGCGTTCATCGCGTTGCAGATCGGGCCGATCGTGACGGTGGATCCGGCTTCGCCGAATCCCGCGCCGCTGGCGGGGTTCGTGATCGGATCGCCGAACCTGATCGGCACGAACATCCTGCCGACCCTGGCGGGCGACGTCGGGCCGACGCTGGGGTCCGGGGAGTACGCGTTCTGGGTGCAGCAGACGGGCGAGAGCCTGACGCGGCTGCGGCTGGATTTCAATGTTGTGCCGGCGCCGGGTGCGATGGCGGTGCTCGGGCTGGCCGGGTGGGCGGGGGTCCGCCGGCGTCGGTGACCGGGTATTGATCGAAACTTGACGCCCCGTCCGGCGATCGGACGGGTTTTTTTTGTTGGGTCTTGCAGGGAACGGCCCGTGTGACCATACTGGGTGGATTGCGTGGGTCGCAAAGTCAGGTCGAAGGAGTGCGAATATGGTGCGTGCGATCGTCGCGGTCGGATTGGCGGGGTTGGCCAGCGGCGCGGCGGCGCAGAGCGGGCTGGTGGTGAGTTTGACGTTCGACCGGACCGCCACCGCGGTCGGTGAGACGTTCAATGCGACGATCACGGCTTCGTGGGACGGTCCGGTCGGGTCGTATCTGTCGTCGGTGAACTTCGATCTGATCGCGAACATCGACGGTGCGAGGGTCAACAGCGTGGCGCCGGTCGCTTGGAACAATCCCGCCTTGGGTTTCGACGGGCAGGGCGTGGCGTCGGGCGCGGACGTGCTGGGCATCAATGCGGCGCAGTTCTCTCTGATCCCGCCGTTCTCGGCGACCAACCCCATCTTGATCACGCGGATCGGGATGACGGTCACGTGCAACGAGGTCGGTCTGCTGACCTACTCGGTCCGTTCGACGGCCCCCGCGGGCACGGGGGCGTTCTCGGTCACCGGGCCGGGGTTCTCCGATCCGGTCGTGTTCTTCGGGGAGGGCTCGTTCAGTTCGATGTCGATGCTGGTGTGCCCGACGCCGGGCGTGCTCGGGGTCGCGGGGCTGGGTGGTGTTGTGCCGGCACGGCGGCGACGGGGATAGTACCGGGAATCGTGCTCTTCGGGGACGAAGCGCACGGCACCGTGCATGCCAAGCCGGGCCGTCGGCTCAGCGGCGGGACCACCACTCGATGGTGAAGGCGTGGGCGTGGCGGTCGTCGCGTTCGTGGGTTTCGGCGCGGTCGAGCTGCCAGAGTTGGTCGTTGAAGGCGGGGAATGTCGTGTCGCCCTCGACGGCGGCGTGGACGCGGGTCAGGGTGATGTGGGTGGCCAGGGGCAGGGCCTGGCGGTAGATCTCGCCGCCGCCGATGATGCAGATCTCGTCGGGGATTTCGGGGTCGGCGGCTCGGGCGGTTTCGAGCATGGGGGTCGCGATCGTGATCGCCTCGTCGAGCGAGCGGGCGACGGTGACGCCCTCGGTCGGCTGCATCGTGCGTGAGATGATGATGTTGGGGCGTTTGGGCAGGGGTTTCTGGAAGAGTTCGTCGAAGGTCTTGCGGCCCATGATGACGGGGCGGCCGAGGGTGGAGCGTTTGAAGTGCTTGAGGTCGTCGGGGAGTGACCACGGGAGGCCGCCGTCGATGCCGATGACGTTGTTCTCGCTGGCGGCGGCGATGAGGACGATGTGGGGCGGCACGGGAGCCTCGCTTCGCTCGGGCTTGGGGAGGCCCGCTCGCTGACGCTCGGGGCTGGTCGGGGAAACCCGTCGCTGACGCTCCGGGCTCGCAGGAGACGGTCGGCTTTGGGTCAGACGGCGACCTGGGCCCGGATGGCGGGGGCGGGGTCGTAGTTGAGCAGTTCGAAGTCTTCGTACCTAAAGGCGAAGAGGTCGGTGACCTTGGGGTTGAGGCGCATGGTCGGCAGGGCGCGGGGTTCGCGGCTGAGTTGCTCGTTGACCTGGGGGAGGTGGTTGAGGTAGATGTGGGCGTCGCCCAGGGTGTGGATGAACTGGCCGGGGCGGTGGCCGGTGACCTGGGCGAGCATCAGGGTGAGCAGGGCGTAGGAGGCGATGTTGAAGGGCACGCCGAGGAAGAGGTCGGCGGAGCGTTGGTAGAGCTGGCAGTTGAGCCAGTCGGGGCCGCCGTCGGTGGCGCGCTGGACCTGGAACTGGAAGAGGCAGTGGCAGGCGGGCAGGGCCATCTGGTCGAGCTCGCCGGGGTTCCAGGCGGTGACGATGTGGCGGCGGGAGCAGGGGTTGGACTTGAGGCTGTGGACGAGGTTGGTGATCTGGTCGATCTGGCGGCCGTCGGGGGCGGTCCAGGAGCGCCACTGGTGGCCGTAGACGGGGCCGAGGTCGCCGGTTTCGGGGTCGGCCCACTCGTCCCAGATGGTGACGCCGACCTCGTTGAGGCTGCGGGCGTTGGTGTCGCCCTTCAAGAACCAGAGCAGCTCGTGGATGATCGACCGGGTGTGGACTTTCTTGGTGGTGACCAGGGGGAAGCCGACGCGTTCGCCGGTGGCGATCTCGCGTTCGCGGGCGCCGGGGTAGTCGTGGTGGAGGAGGTAGCGGGACTGGTGCCCGAAGATCGAGATGGTGCCCACGCCGGTGCGGTCGTCGCACGGGGTGCCCTCGGCGAGGCAGCGGCGGAGGAGGTCGTGGTACTGGAGCATGGCCCGAGTGTAGTGGAGGGGGTGGGGTTAGGGGTGACTAGGAGGGTGGGCAATGGGCGATGGGCAATGAGGGATGCGTGTGGGGGGGGTCAGTCTGCGG
>TARA_R110000782_G_scaffold37772_2_pt1 | contig 13509 bp, 18 predicted proteins | sample TARA_R110000782 | Tara Oceans TARA_R110000782 (sample SAMEA4397859) | marine metagenome | biome: Polar Biome; feature: [SRF] surface water layer (ENVO:00010504); material: water (ENVO:00002006), including particulate matter (ENVO:01000060) such as... | depth 5 m
TTATAAACAAGATTTTAACAAGAAATATAAACAACCACTATCCAAATCTAATAGTCTAGAAGATATTTCCAGATTAACTGGATATAAGTTGAGTGGGATTAAAGTTATCTTTGAGAAAGGTAAAGGTGCTTATAAAAGCAATCCACAATCAGTTAGACCAAGTGTGAAATCACCCGAACAGTGGGCGTATGCTCGTGTCTATGCCAGTGTCAATCCCAAGTCAAAGTCTTATAAGATAGACAAATCTCACCTAGTAAAAAAAAATAAACGATAAGTATATAATGGTCAAACTAACTATCACAAAGAGTTCAAAGAAAGACAAACGATTCAAGGCGGTATTTAAGTATGACGATGGAAAAACAAAGACGACAAACTTTGGGTTCAAAGGTGGTTCAACTTATATAGACCACAAAGATAAAAAGATTCGTTCTGCTTATCGGGCAAGACATAAGAAAGATTTGGATACAAAAGATTATCAAAGAGCGGGTTATCTTTCTTACTATATCTTATGGGGAGACGAAACCAATCTTAAAGACGCGATTAAGAGTTATAAAAAGAGATTTAATTTATCTTGAATAGTATAGAATGAGTAATACGAGCGGTCTAACTCAAGGAGACTTTGATAGAATTACAGTTGCCTATGATTTGGGTGTTGGTGATACGCAAGACTTTGGTGCTGATGGAGAAGTTTTGATTAGTGGTGGAACTGATAAAAGTATGCGATGGGGTTCAAACTCTTCCTCGCTCCCATCAAGTCTTCTCGCTGGAACAAATATAACTTTTAATCCAGAAGGACCCTACACTGGGTTAGTTGAAACAACTATCTCTTCAACTGATACTGGAACAACTTATTCTGGAACAGCACCAATATTTGTGGATAATACTTCCGAAACAATCAGTATATCCAAAGACACTACTCTAACCACTATTGCGGATGAGTTGAGTGTTGTTAAAGTTCCTAATACTCTCAAGGCAGACGGAGCGATTAATTCAACATTAAGTATTGGTGAATCTACCACGGGAACTTTTGACGGTTCTGCTATAAAAACAATCCAAGTTTTAAAAGTTCCAAACGATTTAACTTTCACGGGTTATGACACGGGGACGTTCAACGGGTCTTCTGCTGTATCTATTAACTTGGTGGATACCAATACCGAATACACTGCTGGGAATGGGATACAAATATCAGGGTCTAATATAATACAAACAAAAACAGATAATCAAACAATTAGAGATAGTGGTGGAGGGAGTGGTAATAATTTAGAAGTCATCAAAGTTCCAAATACTTTAACTTTCACGGGTTATGACACGGGGACGTTTGACGGGTCTTCTGCTGAAACTATTAACTTGGTGGATACTAATACAACTTATACCGCGGGGGATGGATTGGATTTAACTGGGACAGAGTTCGCGGTTGATTTAAAAGCGGGTTCTGGATTAGTTATTGATACCACCGAGTTAAGTTTGAGTGCTATTCCAAACGGTGCTCTGGCAAACTCAACTATCTCGGGAAAATCACTGGGACAAGATTTATCTAACTTAACTAGTGGAACCAATATAACTTTTGACGCTGGGACAACTTACAACGGTTCTACCGCAATCACAATCTCGGCAACCGATACCAATACCGAATACACCGCGACCCAACCGATAAGTTTGAGCGTCGGCAACGATATAGGATTACAATACGACAACGATACTATTATACTTGACGGAGGAGATATTGCGGTGGCGAAAGTTCCAAATACTTTAACTAGCGGAACCAATATAACTTTTGACACTGGGACAACTTATGATGGTTCAGGTGCGATAACTATATCGGCAACCGATACCAATACCGAATACACTGCGACCCAACCAGTAAGAATAAGTGCGGGGAACGTTGTAAGTTTGGGAATGGACGACTACCCAGACGGAACGGAAACAATAAAAGTTATCTCAAACGAGTTATCGGTTGCTAGAGTTCCGAATAAATTACGAGCGATTGATGGTGGATTACTATCAACTGGAACAATCACAATCGGGGGGGATACTGTTGGAACTTATGATGGGTCTGTTGAAAAATATATTCAAGTCGTCAAAGTTCCCAATACTCTCACAATTACTCAAGGAGCAACTTCGGTTGTTTTTAATGGGTCTTCCACACAATCCATTACTCTTTCAGACGATACCGTAACTCAAACTTTGGTCAATACAGTTGGTGTTGATGCTACCGCCACTAACTATCTGGTCTATAATGTAGTCAATCCAATCGCCTATAATAATACTCTCTATCCAATTGATTCAAACTATAACATAACTGGTATGACCGCTACTCACCGATACTATCACGCAACTGTTTCTTTCAATATAACTGGGGCAACTACTTTTGATTTGTTAAATAAGTTGATTCACGGATACTTTCGGATAGATAGTGCGAATAATTATCAATCGGGGTATTTTCGTCCAGTTGGGTTTTGGACTGCTTTCACACGCTCTACCACCACCCCTCCGAGTAGTATCGGACACGAGTTTTTAAGAATTGAGTTCAGTGTGATGATTGACTTGGGTGCTTCTTACGCTACTGGAACTCACGACTTCTATCCAGTAGTTGGGCAATACGTTATTGGAGAACCGGTAGGAGTTAGACCAACCAATAAAACATTACAGATAAGTTATGGTGGTATCGGAAACAAACTCTTTTTAAAACTTACACCAATTGACGCGGGCAACTTCACTGATTTCACGACGGCGAATCCATACACAATCCCACCCTCTTCACCGCCACCCGATGATTATTAGTAAGTTAGAGTAATAATATTTTTTTGTAAGTTATTATACAGATGAAACGTAATAGTTGGATATTACACTTGTATAAAGATTTAGAACACACAGACTTGATTAAGATAATGGAGTTTGATACGATAAAAAGAATCAGTTATGTTTTGGGTATTGAGAGTCAAGTAATCTCTAATTATTTCCACGGTCTTATCAAAGCACGGGACATTCTCCAATATTGCGTGCTCTATCAATCTATACCGCTCTAAAGTATTTAAGACAACGTCTTGTAAATAATACAAATAATGAAATACCAAGTCTTGGTTTCTTTTAACAATAATCTAATTCACGATGAAACTTATGACAACTTACAAACGATGGCAGAAAAGTTGGGTATGAAATATCAAACTTGTGCCGATATAAGTTCTGGTAGAGTTATACCCAAATACATAAGTAGAGAGTTTCCCTTTCAACCCCAAATTAAAATCGTAAAAATCAAACAGAAACTAATATCTTCTACCTAACTATAGATGTTTAGACAACCACCCAATAACGAGGTCGCTCGTCAGAGATATTTACAGCAGTCGGATGTCTTTGGAACGGCGAAAAAGAAACTTGTCAAAACCAAAAAGGCGGGAATAAAACGTAGAAAGAAAACCAGAGACCAATTCGCAAGAGAAAGAAAAGCGGAAGAGGCATTCAAGTTTGGGGAAACTCGTTCTGGTCTATCGGGTAGAAAACTCTATCGTGGGGCAAAAGATATTGATAAAAGAACGAGTGCTTATAGACCCGATAGACTTTTAGCAATCCACCAAAGTTCTCTGAATAATCAAACAAGGGATTTGAAGGAAACGCAGATGGGATTAACTTCGGTTGGAACAACTCTTGGATTAGAAAAAGCACAACTTGAAGCAGTAGAAACAAAAAAGAAAAGCGAAGAGATGAAAGTAAAACTTTTTTCAAAAATAATAGATAGACTTGATAGTCCAACTCCTCTGATTGGTGGTTATTCAAATCACCGAATTCCAGATGGATTGAATAGTGGGGAAATATTAAGACTTCCCGATAGACCCCCGACAGATTTACCCCACGGTTCTATTAGACCTCCCGATAGTGAAGGTCGTCTCCCAACTCAACAAGGTTATAGAAGTCATAGAAAACCAGCAGACTCCCTCGCACCACTCATTCTAGAAACTGGTATTGATTTAAGTAGAGAATCTAGTGGTCCAACTATTTCCGAGATTGGGTCTGACGCAGGAACTCCTCTACCCACCCGCTCCCCACTCCCCAAACCCAAACCACTATCCACATCAAAGACTCAATCTCTTGAACTTCAGATAGCGAAATCTGTCAAGGGTTTCAGTGTCAAACCAGAAGACAACGCAGAAGTAAAACTAGCGATACAGAATGCTGAATCTGCGAGACGTATTAATCCACAATTATCACTCGCGAAACCTCAAGTGCGAAAACCACCGTCTCAAATTATTCAACCCGAACCAGAACCCGAGCAACTACCACCACCACCACCGACTTCTGACCGACCAGACCCACCCGTTAAAGGTAGTATATACGACAAGTGGAAACAGGCGGGCGTGGTAAATCGTTCAGCAGAAGAAGGGACTGCGTTTGCTCCACCAGAGGTAACAACCACAACCAAACCACAGTTTAGAGAAAAAATTGAAGCAGAACCGAGTGCCCAACAACAGGCACAACTTGATGCCGTAGAGCGTGCGAAACAAACTAGAAAAGAGAAAAAAGAAAGAATGAAAGCAATACTCGCCGAACAAGAAGAACAATCTCGTCAGGCGTTACCACTCCCAGAAACTCCACCAATACCACCAAGTCTATCTACGGCGACGCGTCAGATCGCACCAGTCTTACCAACGGCACAAATACCACCTCCCCGTAGAATAGAACCAGAACCAGAACCAGAACCAAACTTGGTTCCGCAACCGCAACCGCAACCACCCGACCTATCGTCAATAGAGAGTAAGGGTCAAGTTGAAGAAGTTGATGAATCGGAAGATAGTTGGGATAGTTTTTTCGTTGATGATAGAGAAGAACAACTCGCATTAGTTCTACAGTCGGCAGATAATAATTACAAATTGAATCCAACCAAACAACACTTCAAACTTGTTGGTAATTTCGCCAAGATAGGTAGTAAAGGAAAGTTTATGGATGAGGATGAATTAGTTATTGGTAAGTTCAAGAAAGGTAATGGTGGCGTGGTTCTTCAGAGAGGTTCTATTACTAACAAAGGTATCAATCCACAGACAAAGGGTAATGAAGCAAGTGTCGCACACGCCAAACTCCAAAAACTAATAGATTCTGGCGAAGTTCGGGTTGAAAAAATATCCTCGGACTATAGTATATAAGAATGCCGAGTAAAAACAAAACGATTCAAAAAGCGTATAAGGATGGAGTAATCAGTAAGGGTCAGTATGATAAGTTGAGTGATGGACTTCTGTTAGGGATTATCAAGAAGAAGAGCAAACCGACTCCGAAGACGAGCAAACCGACTCCGAAGACGAGTAGTCAGAAAAAGAATACAGGGGCAACTAGGGAAGTCCGACACAAACTTGGAAAACAAGCACACAAGGCAGGTCGTCCAAAAGGTGGTAGCAAAGTTGTGATTGAAAATTAGAGGTTCTAAAAGAAATTATAAGATAAGTATTATGGTTGTTGAAGAACTCATTACGGATTCAAATCAAGATATTATGCGTGAAACTGATAAGAAGAATAATTTAATCAAACCGATTACGCAAGAGGATGTTGTTAGGTTAGAAGACAAACTTTGTCCAAGAACTTATATCTGTGCGACTGATAGCAGATTCAATTATACTTTTTGTAAAGAGGAAGATATAGTAATCAAGAATAACTTACCCGAGATTCTAGAAAGAGATAAGATTGATTATGGTGTGGTGATTAAGAAAGGGGATGAAGAAACTGAAAATTCAACTGGGTCTCTAGACACAACAATTCCTTTGACGTATTATCAAATCACAGAACCAGAAGAGGGTGAGTTATGGTATCGTGAAAAGCATCCAAACTTACCAGAAGACTTTTATGGAATTATCGCGAGATACACTTGGGGACAACCGCAAACCAAGAAGAGTATCAAGAATGAAATTAAGAAGGTTAAGAAGAATCCAAAGAAAGTTCTTCCACAGGGATTGTCCGTTTTGAAAGGGACTTTCTCCGTTTCTTTTGATTAAGGATACCGTCTAAATCGTCATCCAAACTAATAATTTTTAATTTAACCAAAGCACACAAACTGTGAAGTCCAAAAGTATGGTCTGTTCGTCGGATTGGTTTTTTCTTTGTTTTCCTATCTTTCAGATTATCTAGAAAGGAAGTATATACTTTAACTTGAGTTTTGATTGGTGTTCCGCGTCTAACCCCTTGCTCCACTAACTGCGAACCGAGTTTCATAAGTTCGTCGTCAGAGACTTCGTAAAACTTACTGATAAGCGTTCCCTTCCAGAAAGTATGAATCATTATTGTTAATAGAGTATTCAAATTAACTTTCAAATTTTAGTATATATATATATTATAATGATGTTCAATCCACGATACGCACAACTTCTCCAACAGAAAGGGTTGAATACAACTTCTCTGAACTCCAATCTGATTCCAACAGCAAATCCAATTGCTAGAACTTTATCCGTTCAGAATATCACTCCCCAAACCGCAATAAGGAGAACTGGTTTTGGAACTCACTTCGCCGATACTCCACCACCGTTTATCGCAGAAGTTAAAAAAGTTGATAATAAGATTGAAAGAAGAAAGAAACCAAAACCTAAAAAGAAAAAACGCAAATCTAAAAATAAAAAATCGGGGTAAGTTATATACAGTATGACGAGTCTAGCAAATCAAGGAGCAAGTATGCGTAGTTTTCAAGGAGGCAGTGAAGGTGGGTTTAGACAGAGTCTGAATCAGAGTATGGGTAAAACTTTGTTTGATTCACAGGTCATTCACGCGAATGATGTAGGTATTACCGCAAACAGACCATTAGTTACGGAACGGAATGATTTTCTATCTGGGACGGGTTCTCGTCGGATTAGTTTCACGACTGACCCAAACCAGATTACCCGTCGTTATGTCGGTCCAGAGACACCGTTCCAGCGTCGGATGCGAGTTGCTACTGGGGATATTGGAGCAGTCCATTATCTTCAGGGAACTCGTGGATAAGAGTAAAGTTAGAGTTGTTAATTTCTTTTCTTTGTTAATTTATAATGAGTCACGATAATCACGAAACCAATACAGGTGCGTCAAGGATTCTTTTTTTGAGTAGTGCTGATGGTGAAAACATAAGCGGTAATCCAAGTTTGACAACTGATTTTAGTTTTCAGTTGAACCAACCAATTCTAGTTCCCCACCACCACGGGATATTACTATCTCTTCACAGAACTTCAATACCCCATACTTTCTATAACTTTCAACAGTTTAGGAATTGTGCCGTGAATATAAGTTTGAGACAGATAGTGGATGATGGTGATTGGGGCAACGATACTTCCCAATTGAACATTACGTTGGAGGATGGGAATTATAATGCGATTGATATTGTTAATCTTCTAACTACCGAAATCAATCTGTGGTTGAATGGTGCTACAAAAACTCAATTAGGAACGATTACCAGTCCAATTCAAAGTTTAGCGAATGGGTTAAAGTTTTTTATGAAATATAATCGGAGTGAGTTAAAGTATGAATGGATTTTAAGTAAAGGGACTTATCCAAGTGCGAGTGCTAGGGCATTCTTAATCTTCAAGTGGAATACGGGAACTGAAGGTGGGGCGGTTGGGACAAGAACGAATATCCAAGACGAGATTGGTTTTATTGAAAATACTTGGGTTGATGGAACTAACTACGATTTCTTTTGTCAGTATCAACCGCTTTATGGAGAGGATGTTTATCAGTGGGGTGCGTTAAAGAATGGTGGGGAGAATGGGGAAAGCGACTACGTAATCTTGAAACAAAAGAATGGGGTTGATTTCCCAGACAAATCGTATCTTGATTTAACTTGGTCTGGGAATGTTGATAATGGTGTTGTGCTACCAGACGGAACAACAACTGTCGGAAGAAAGAGTGTGTTCAGTTGTATTGATGTTAATTTCCACATCCGCTCACTCTATATCAAAACTAACTTATCACAACACTCGGTTCTCAACTCAAAACACGGAGGACGTTATAGTAGCATTCTCGCACGATTACCGAATGACGTTCAGTCAGGTGAAACTTTGGAAATCAATCCGTCGGATGGGATTCAGCATAAGTTATTTTTAAAGGTGCGGGAAATAGATAAGGTTTATGTTAGATTGACCGACTTGAATAATAGATTGATTGACTTGAATGGATTGGATTGGAATCTATCTCTTCAATTTGATTTTATAGAATTACCAGAAGTGAAACACAAAGCACCAGACCTACGGAAGATTATTAGGTCCAACAAAACCGAAAAACAAATCAGAACAACTGGGACAAAGAAAGAATTGGAGGAGTTTTTAAAGATAAAGGATGAAGAGCAACTTCCCAACGTTTAAGCAAACTAAAACACTTTTGAGAGTCTTTGGTTTTTAAAATATCAACTCATACTATAATAATGGGTTGGTGGGGATCTCTCGCGAAAAAAGTATCAAGTGGTATTAGCACTCTGGGTCAAAAAGTAGGTGATGGTGTTAGAGCAGGAGTTAAGTATGGGATTAAGAATAGTGAGAGTATAGCAAATATTGCTGGTAAGGTTGAGGATATCGCGGGCACGGTTGGTGATGTTGCCCTAACTGGCGCTGGTATGGCGACGGCAGCGGGATTCGTTCCACTGGGTGGATTTCTCGGCGGTGTAGCGGGAGTTAGTAAAGGTGTTTCAAAAGGTGCGGGGGCAGTTAAGGGAGTAGCAAATAAAGTCACTGAAGCGAAAACGACGGCGGCGAAGTTTGGGATTGATGTTAATCAGATGACGGACCGTTATCTTGGACCATAAGTGAAACAATCCTCTGGATAATTTAGAAATTCTTTTTTAAAATATCAATTAAGTTATAGAATGCTTGAGTTGATGTTAGGTTTTGCGATAGGAATAATTTTCTGTCAAATTGTTGATTATATCAAAGATAAGTCTATTGATAAAATTGATAAGGTGAATCAAGAGATACTGATTGAACACTTGGATAAAGTTAAAGAAGAACTTGAAAAGTCAAAATAAAATATTGGTTTGGTGTATAATAAGGATGGTTGATAACATAGAAACAGCAAACAGATATTTCAAGTATGACTTGTGTGCCGACAATACGGTGAATGGATTACGGTTTAATATTCCACCACTAGTTGAGAATCAGTTCTCAACACACTATAAAGCGTGTCTGGTGAAGATTCGGTCGGTTTATATTCAGACAGATAACGAAGCGAAAGTTTTGGATTGGAGTGATGGGACAACTGCGAATATCTTACCAAGAGGCGGTATTAAAGTTGAGACGAATCTTATCTCTAGGAATTACGCAAGTATGGGTGGAGGAAACGCATTCGCAGGAATCGTATCTAGTTCGGGTAATAATAATCCAATCAATCAAAGGTATGGTATTCAGTTAAAGTTGGACCAAGATAACATTAATGTTTTGACACAAGGTTGTTATACTTATGAAGACGGACTTTCTGTTTTCTCAACGGGTCTAATTTGTTCTATGCCGTTTGGGAATGTCTTGGAGATTAAGTTTGTTGAAAGTATTGGAAGTAATCCAACAACTTCGGCAAGATATCTTCATCCAACTTTGGCGGGGGGAACTGCTGTAGCGGGAACAACTCGGGTTGAGATTGAGTTTTATCTAATCCAGTAAGCAAAGTTAAAATTATTAATTTTTGAAACTCTAAAAAAAAGTATAAGTTATAGTATAAAAATAATGGAACGCGTATTACCGAAAACTCTTGACTTCACAGATGTCCTCCCACTTGCCGTAGAATCTCGTTCTCGTCGCCGAACTTTCTTCCCCACCAATGGTGCCACCTTCAACTCGGGTGGTGCCAATATTATTCGTATTGACCTATCCGCTGATTCTCTCCTAGATACACAGCACTCGTATCTTAAGTTTGACTTCAAACCGCTTCTCCAGTCTTGCGGTGTTGATACTGCTGGTGGTCACGCTTTTATCCGTCGGATTCGGGTGGAGCAGTCTGGAACTGTTCTAGAAGATATTAACTCCTACAATCGTCTGATGGGTGCTGTTGTTCTTCCGTGTCAGTCGGGTGCGGACCACCACAAGGAACGCACAATCTCCGAGCACGTCCGCGATGCGGGTCAGTTAGCGGTCCTCGCTGACGGCACAACTCTTGCCCAGAACTTTGAAGCGGTTAATGTCACCCAGATTGGTGCTGATGGGGCAGATGTTCTGGGTATTGAATCACAGGCACTCGCACAGGGTTGCCACCACAACTCCGATGCCCAGATTGCTGTTGGTCAAACCGCTACTTTCTGTATTCCGCTCAACACGGGTATCCTCAACAACGAGAAACTCATTCCGCTTATGCTAATGTCCGCACCCCTAACTATTGAAATTGAACTTGCCCCAAGTATCCAACCAGTCTGCTGGAACACTGGTGCCGGAACTTATGATATCTCAAACGTTCGCTACATCGCCAATCTGATTGAAGTTGGTCAGGATGTTGCTGGTCAGTTGCGTATGGTTCAGGAGATGTCTGGTGGTGTTCTAACTCTCGCTGGTCAGACTTACCGCCACTTCACTGGAACGATAGCAGACGGAACTGGTAATCAGGTCATTAATGTCCCCGCTCGGGTTAAGAGTATGAAGTCCCTCTTCTTCGTCACCGCAGGCACTGCCGATGCCTACAATACTTATGATGTCTCGTATGGTGGGAACACTAGTCTCAATGAGTATCAGTTGAAGATTGGGTCAGTAACTTACCCCCCTACTCCTATCCAAGCGAAGTTTGGAAACGGAGACCCCGATGTCACAGGTGTTGCTTTCAAGCGTGCTGAACCTCTACTGGAACTCGCCAAAGCGTGGGGCAATGTTGGTTCAACCAAAGGTCTCGGACAACTTCGGGCACTCAACTACGGTCTATCCCGCACGGCGAAAGCAGGCACTTCTGGTTCAGTTGTGTATTGTCCGTTTGGGATGGATTTGGAAGCGTTCCAGCGTGTTGCGATTGAGTCGGGCGTAAATACCGCTGACCGTTCTCTCCCTATCTCGCTGGTTCTTGACTTCGCAACTGCCCCAGCGGATAACACCCAGTGTGATGTTTTTGTTCTCGCAGACGCATTATTTTATATTAATGGTGATGGTTCTATGTCGGTAAGCGTCTAACTAATTCTTTCGCAAAACTATCCAAGCAAACTTAACACACAAACACTCAATCTTTGATTTAGAAGTGAAACAAACTATTCTTTTGTGGTCTATAGACTTTTGGAATACCCAATTATTTCTTACGGTATGATAAGTTATTAGAGTATGACCAGAATTATTATCGTTTCTCATACCCAAGTTATTTTGTTGAGTCTTACGACTTGCCCAACGAAGATTTACAATTCGGTTATCAAACCGATTCCGATTGATGTGGTCTATCGTTGGTAAGTTTTCGGGATTGGGTATAAAGGTTATCCCAACCAACCGATGGATATACTGTTGGTTTGTTTTACCGTTTGCCCGAAGACCGACTTTCTTATATCCTTGTTTGTCTATGAGGTTCTTCAAATACTTATTAGACTTACTACTCCAAACTTGTCCGTCAGTTGTGATTGTATAAGCGGGGAATCCTATTATGGATGTCATAATTTCTGTGTATAGCAATCAATTCAAAAAATATTTCAAATTTTAAATATATATATATAATAATGGAAAAACAAATATCAGACTACCACAAACACAAAGCAATCACAATAGATAGAGCAACACAAAATACAACCCTAATCAAAAGATTGGAACGGGATATATCGTTGCTCCAAGTTGATGTAACGCAAATCAAATCAGATATTAGTTTTATCCGTTCGTATATAGAATGGAAGAAAGAGAAAGAAGAAGGTAAGTGGTTTTGATTTATTTTTATAAGTTGGTTTTTAAAATATCTATTACAATCAATAGTATGGTAATGGATGCGAAAAAGAATAAGGGTATCAAAAGAAGTGATACCCCAACTCCCCAAATAGTCTGTGATTTCATTCACTCGCTTTTAAAGGATGAAGGATTTAAGAAGGTGTTGGACCCAGCGTGCGGGGATAAAAGATTGACCGCCAAGTTTGATATTGAAAAAATTAACTTTGATATCAAGGATGGTCAAGACTTTTTAATGATGGATGAAACGATTGATTGTGATTTGGTTATCGTCAATCCACCGTTCAATCAAGGTAAAGGTAAAGTGTTTATGCCAGAACTTTTTATGGACCAGATTATGAAAGTATGCCCCACCGCGGGTGTCGTTATGATTACACCGATGGGTTTCAGATTGAATCAAAAAAAAACTTCAAAGAGATTGGTAAAGATTAGAAACGTCTATCCACAAATAACATCAATTATAAGTTTGCCCGTGGATTGTTTTGAAAATACTTTGTTCCACACTGAAATACTATGCTTCAATCTACCGTGCCTCAAACCACACTATTTATTACCGTCCGACCAAATTGAATAGTGTGGTAGGTTTGGACACCGCCGTAAATTCTCAAAAGTTCAGAGGTTGTGAATTCCGAACCAGTTTTGAAATCAACCCAGCAGTTTTTCAATTTACCAAACTCAAAATCTGATATGACTTGATGACAGTGTGCCCAAAACTTGGGTCGGGACGCGTTGGTTTCAAAGTGATTGTGACTACATAACTTCAAACTAGCAAAGTGGATTGCGAAATATTCTAGAGCGTAGTTACGCCCTTTTTTGTTTTTGTAAAGTTTGTTTTGTTTGGAATGCCAATGGATATCGTGGGTCAGACGACCGTAGTGGTAGATCTGCCCGTCAATCAAGCACCGATTGTAGGGTGTCAAGGTGGTGTATTTGTGCTGACCCAAGTAATGATACCCAACTGAATTCCACGGGCACAACCGAGATTTCTGGATTTTACAGCAACCCTCAACGTTCCAATTGAAATTATGGACAATACGCTGTTGGATGAAGTAGATAACTGGTTTTACTTTTTTGGATTCAGCATCACGAAGTGGGATGTCAGGTTTAGGCAAATCACACTGGGCACTGATGTGTTGAATCAGGGTGCGTAGTTTGAGTGCTTGTGTGGGTGAGCAATTCAACAGTGTGTGGTAGGTCAGGTCAGGCAATAATTTTCTGATGTCTGAACGGTCTGGTTTGACTGTGAGGCGCATCAGTTTCGCAGAACACTCATCACACGCCTTGGCAAACGGGATTTGGAGTGAATTATTGACATCTCCAAGCAAGTGCCCCGCACCCGTATTGCCATCCTCATCCATCTCAATGTTTTTGAGTGCCCCCTCACAGAAACCATCCACGAAGTTGTTGTATTTTACCAACTTGTGGGCAACGTCAAATACCTCTGTCAATTCACCCACTATCAAGGCACGCTTGACTTGACTTTCAAAACCGTTGTAGGTGCTTGGACTCAAATCGGGTTTGAATCCGATTGACCTCGGAATGGTGTCCGTAGATTTTGTCCAAGTGGTCTGGGTCAATCCATCCGATGGCAGGTAGGACCCCGTGTATTTCAGGCACGCCAGATTGAGGACGTGGTAGATATCTTGGTTGGGATGGACGATGGCGGTCATAGATTTGGTGGTTTTGGTGGCGTGTATTA
>TARA_R110000782_G_scaffold35544_5_pt1 | contig 13484 bp, 19 predicted proteins | sample TARA_R110000782 | Tara Oceans TARA_R110000782 (sample SAMEA4397859) | marine metagenome | biome: Polar Biome; feature: [SRF] surface water layer (ENVO:00010504); material: water (ENVO:00002006), including particulate matter (ENVO:01000060) such as... | depth 5 m
GGTTGTTGGTGATTCGTTTATGAGAAAATTGGAAGCAAGAGACCAAGAATCAATGAATAAATGGGCTACAGTTTTAAAGTCAAGAATGGAGACTGGGGAGCCTTATATTATGTACAAAGATAATGTTAATAAGGATAATCCAATTGCTTATAGGTTAAATAACTTAGAAGTATCTATGACGAATATATGCTCAGAAATCACTTTATTTACAGATGAAGAACATTCATTTATATGTTGTTTATCATCTTTAAACCTAGCAAAGTATGAAGAGTGGCAAAACACCGATACGGTTGAATTAGCTACTTGGTTTTTAGATGGGGTGATGCAAGAGTTTATTGATAAGTCTAATGGTAAAGATTCATTAAGAAGAACCCACCAACATGCTAAGAAGGGGAGAGCATTAGGTTTAGGTGTAATGGGTTGGCATTCATTCCTCCAACAAAAAGGATTACCATTTAACTCCATAGCTTCAACAGCTTGGACTCATAATATATTTTCAAACATTAGAGCTAAAGCAGAAACAGCATCAATGGCTTTAGCTAGAGAGTATGGAGAACCTTTATGGTGTAAAGGAACAGGTATGAGAAATACACATTTGTTAGCTGTGGCACCCACAGTATCTAATTCAGTTATTTGTGGTGGTATTAGTGCTGGCATTGAACCTTTACCTGCAAACATTTATACTTTTAATGGTGCTAAAGGTACATTTATTAGAAAAAATAAAGTACTACAAGGCATTCTATCAACTAAAGGAGAAGATAAAGATAAGTGGTGGGATCAAATGTTAACAGAGGATGGATCAGTTCAAAACCTACCAGATAGTGTCTTATCTCCTGAAGAAAAAGAATTATTTTTAACATTCCCTGAAATTAATCAATTAGAATTAGTTAGACAAGCAGCTATACGTCAAAAGTATATAGATCAAACTCAATCTTTAAATTTATCATTTGACCCAAGTGATTCCCCAAAATGGATAAACCAAGTCCATTTAGAAGGGTGGAAACTAGGAATTAAAACATTTTACTATTTAAGAACAGATTCAGTTATAAAAGGAGACTTAGGAAGTAGAATGGCAGAGTGTGTAAGTTGTGATGGGTAGTAAAAATCAATAAAACCTAAATACGTATTAACAATCAATAAATTATAAATTAAACAACAAAAAATGAAAAAAATTACATTATTATTAGTTACATTATTATCATCAACTCTATTTGCACAAAGTGAGTTTGATTGTATTAACACAAATCCAGTTGCATATGAATTATATATGGAATGTATGGGGGGAGATTCCACAGCATGCGAATTATTGTCCGTTTTAGATTGTGAGGAAGACACTGTAACACCAGAACCTGAAACATATTTCAGTTGGGATTGTATTTATAATTACCCTGAAGCAAGTGAATTATATTCGGATTTTGGCAACCCAGAATCATCTGCAGAATTAGAAGAATTTTGTCTAGCAGTGGCTGACGGTGATTGGATGTGGGGAGATGATCCCGCTGAATGGCCTGTTACATGCGAAGAAGGAACCTCAATTGTAACTGTAGAATTTGAAACATCAGGAATTGGATATCAGGAAGAAATTTCTTGGAGTTTAGAAAATTATGATGGTCTAGTTGGATTAACACCAGTTTGTATAGAAGACGGTTGTACACAATTTAATATGTTTGACTCTTGGGGAGACGGATGGAATGGAATTACATTTACAATTAATTCTCCGAATGGCATTTTACTAACAGGAACATTAGATAATGGCTTTGTCCAATCTCTCCCATTAGGTGTTAATACATCCGAATTGTGTTTTGATGTTGAAGAGGTAGAAAATCCAGACGCATTTACATGTTTTGAAGATGTGTTTCCAGGAATAGGAAACCTTGATTTCGATGAGATGTACCCAAATGAAACTATGGATGAAGAAAGTCTATTCTTTGTTATTGAAGCTACAGAATTTGATTTTTCAATTTTAGATGAAAGTGGATTAGAATTAACCCCTGAGGAAATCGATGGTTTTTTAATCTTTGGACCTATTAGTATAGACGAATTATTAACATTCATAATGAATGGAGATATGGGTGATATGGGAATAGCATGGGGATTCTTTAGACCAATGGCTGATGAAACTATATCACAAGGTACTTTAAATAAAGACAACCAAAATTTACCTAATGTGTTTTCAATAGAATCTATGAGTGTAAATGGTGTGAATAATGAATTAATAGTATATTCAACTAAATACATTGATTTAATGGGTAAACAAGTAAATAATATTACATACCCTGGAATGTTTATAAAAATAAACAACACAAATCAAGGAATATTATATAATAAAGTTTACATAAAAGAATAATAAACTTAAAGGTAATAGAGGGGGTGCAGTAGCATCCCCTTTTTTATATTTATAATAAAATGGCTTTTAAAAACATATTCAAAGACGATAACGATTATAATGAAAAAAATATTGTAGGATTTTCATCATTTGCGGTGATGACTATTTTTGCGGCAGCCGATATTATTACAGGTATGGTTGGTAAAGAATTATTAATTACTGATACAATATTTAATTCTTTTGTAATTATTACTTTAGGATCCTTTGGAATTGATGGTATGACTAAAATTTTTAGTAAAAAATGAAATTAGAAGTCCTAAGAATTAGCTCGGAATTTGATTCAACATCAGGATTAGTATTTGATACTACAGATGGGAGAAAGTTCTTATGTTATTCATTGGAAGATGAATATCGAAACTATAAAGTAAAACATGAAACACGCGTTCCAGCAGGCACATACCAAATTCAATTAAGAAAAGTAGGTGGTTTTAATGCTAGATACGCTAAAAAATATGGTGATTTTCACAAAGGAATGTTACACGTTCAAGATGTACCAGGATTTGAATACATTTTAATCCACACAGGTAATACAGACGAACATACAAGTGGTTGTTTAATTGTAGGTGATTCACAAGAAAATAATCAATTACTTAAAAATGGTTTTATTGGTAAATCAGTCCAGGCATATAAAAGAATATATACTCCAATAGCCGAAGCTCTAGAAAATGGAGAAGAAGTAACTATTACATACATTGATTACGATATTATATAAATGAATATGGAAACAAAAATAGCAGTAGTAGGTGTATCATCTTTTTGCACTTGGATAGCAGCATATTTTTATAATTTAACTATGGATAATCTTGAACAATACTTAGCAGTACTCGCTGTGTTGTGGTTGGATGGTGTTTTTGGCATTTGGGCCGGGTGTAAAAGAGAAGGATTTAAAACTTATAAAGCCTTAAAAATACTCAAAAATATTTTTATTTGGTTATTTATACTAACTACACTTTTAATAGTAGAAAGAGGATTTAAGGGAACAGCTTGGCTATCTGAGGTAGTTGTTGTACCGTTTATGATATTACAATTAATAAGTGCCCTTAAAAATGCATCTATGGCCGGTTTAATCAAGAAAAATGAATTAAATAAAATATTAGACCACATAGACAAGCATAAGGGTTTACGAAAATAAAACTTAACCCTATGTGGAAAAAAATTCAAGAAAGGATATTCCCTTTTACAATAGCATTATCAGCATTATCAGTTTCAGTATCAGCTGCATTTTATTCAATTAGTGGGCTTAGCAAATTATTTGCTGGGGCTTCATTAGCAGTTATCATTATGGCTTCATCTTTAGAGGCTGCCAAGTTAGTAATTGCTTCACTGTTGTATCAATATAGAAAAACACTTCCCCGTCTACTAAAAATATACCTTTCAACCGCTTGCTTTGTATTAATATTAATTACAAGCATGGGGATATATGGTTTTTTATCATCGGCGTACCAAGAAACAGCGGCAAAGTCAGGAAATATTGATGCTCAGATAGCATTGGTAGAAGTTAAGAGGGATAATATAAAGTCTCAATTAGTCGTATATAATGAAGAAAAGACAAGCATCAACAAAGCGATAACAAGTTTAAGATCGGGGTTAAGTAACAATGTTATACAATATACAGACACACTAGGTAATGTAATTACAACAACATCTTCTTCAACACGTAGAGCTTTAGAAAAACAATTAGATCAAGCTATTGGGAGGCAAAGTATAATAAATTCAAAAGTAGATAATTTAAATGAAAAGTTATTTGATTATGAAACCGAAATAGTAGAGATAAAAACAAGTGATAGTGTAGTTAGTGAACTAGGACCTTTGAAATATATTTCAGGCTTAACAGGATTCCCAATGGATAAAATAATTAATTGGTTATTGTTAATTATTATATTCGTTTTTGACCCTTTAGCAATAGCTCTTGTAATTGCTGCTAATTATGCTTTTGAACAATTAAAAAAAAAATACAAAAATAACATATATGGGGAAAAAATCCCCATAACCCATGACCCCACCACCGATAATACTGATAAATTAGAACATTGGGAAGAAAGTAAAGCAATTAATTTAAAACCCACCACTCAGGAAGGAATTGACAGTGGGGCGGTACACGATTTTGATCTAAAAAACCACCTGGAATCTATAAAAGCGGATAACCCCACAGATGAAATAGAACAACTTGAAAACCAACTACTAACTACGGCCAAAGCAAATAAATATGGTCTTAATGGGTGGAAATCTATTAAAAAAAGAATTAAAGAGTTAAAAAGTAAAAGAGATAATAATAAAGATGATTTAACAATTCGTTATTAAATTTACTAAAAAATAAATGCAAAGGGGGTTGGCTAAGCCAACCCCTTTTTGTATATTTACGTGTTCGAATGGTTCGAGCGATTAAAAATAAAGGTTATGACTAAGACAGAATTAAAAAAACAACAAACAAAAGAAATAATTGAATTATTAGAAAATAAATTCCAAGCTGAAAATTTTGATAATGATGCTGGTAGTTATTTTACATTTAATATAGGTCATTTTGAAGGAACTTTAACACGTAGAGATTTTGAAGTAATGATGCATGATAATATAAAAATGGGTGGGGGATTTACTAAAGAAGAATATGCTATTAGAGATGCTGCTATTGTTTTAGAAGATGCTATTAATAAATCAATTAGTAATTATTTAAATAAATAAAAGTTATGAGTATAATTCAAACAACAAACAATAGAGGATTTTATATGGAATTTGAAAGTGGATTCTCAATTTCAGTTCAATTTGGAAGTAGGAATTACTGTTCTAGAAGAAATATGGATGAGAAGGATTCCCTATCTGAAATGAGAATTGGTAACAAACACCTAGTTAAAGCAACATCAGCCGAAATTATGGTTGGTAACCTGAAAACAGGTAGAACTATTGTCCATAGTGATAACAATGATGATGCTGTTATTGGTTGGGCTGGTGTAGATGAAATTGGTAAAATTATTGGTATGTTAGCTAATGCTAAATCTGCAAAATCAGTTAAAATAATGTTAGGTAAAATTTTAAAATAAATGCGAGGGGATTTGGTTTAGCCAAATCCCTTTTGTATATTTACGTGTTCGAATGGTTCGAGCGATTAAAAATAGAGGTTATGACTATTAGAGAAAAATTGCAAAAAGGTGATGTTTTATTTGGAGTTAAAGGACGAACAGTTTGGGGTAAAGATTCACAAGGTGAATATGGTGACGTATTAAAACCATTCAGAGTAAGTGAAAATTCACAAGCAATATTTAGTAACTTTGATGGGATGAATGTTACAAAGTGGGGTCCTACCTGTGTTACATTGTATACATTTGATATGTTAGGTAGAAAATCAGTAGGTAAAATAAACTACAAAGATGTAGTTATATTTGAAGAAGAATAAGTTTATGGTTTATAATTTACATCACCCTATAGAATATATAGAAAAAGAACTTTCTAAATTAAAACCACTCAACTATAATAGATTTTTTTGGTGGCGGAGATGGGCTCGTAAAAAACCCCCCTTAGGAAAAAAATCAAAATTAATAAATAAAATAACTAATGGAGATTTTGATTATTCCCACTATAAATGGCAAGCCCTCTACACAGAATGGGAAATTAATGAAAAATATAAAGATTCTATAGATTCATCTCATTTTATAGAACTAACTAAAATAGATCGAAATCGTAGAAAAAGACTATTAGAAGATTTTGAAAAGGATGAATTAGAAAAACTATCACTAATTAAAAAACATTTTTGCAAAAGGTTTAAAATAGATGAGGATACTTATGAAGAAGAAGTAGTTAAATTTGGAGGCACATTAGAAGAATTTTATTATTATTGTTTAAAAAAATATAAAAATTAGATGAAAGTAAAACTATTAAACATTACACCCAATGCCGAAGAGCACATTGTGGAAATCGCACGCGTGTCCAGTTCACGTAAAGATAAAAAGGCAAAATCTGCAGGACTTCTTAAATATCTAGTACGACATAAGCATTGGTCACCTTTTGAACACAGCCATGCAACGTTTGAAATTGAAACATCAAAAGCTATTGGAATTCAACTCATTAGACACCGTTCATTTTCTTTCCAAGAATTCAGTCAACGGTACCAAGATGTAAATCAGTTAGATGAAATGTTTGAAAATATTGAGTTAAGAGCTCAATGTGAAGATAATAGACAAAGTTCAACTGAAATAATTAATCCTAAAATGTATGAAGGAGAGCTATTATTTGAAGATAATGCAAGCGGAGTTATCCAAACCCATTTTAGAAATTGTCATAAGCTATATAATGACTTATTAGATAAAGGTATTGCTAGAGAGCAAGCAAGAATGATTTTGCCATTAGCCACTACGACTAAAATCCAAATGACGGGGTCAATTAGATCATGGGTCCATTTTTTAGAATTGAGAGATGATGAACATGCCCAAAAAGAAATACAATTAATTGCAAAAGCAATTAAAAAACAACTCAAAAACAAACTTCCGGTTATATCAGAAGCATTAGATTTTTAAAATGGTAGAATTTTTAAAACATTCCTTAGGTCTGTGTGGTGAGCATTGGCATCCAAATATTTTTACCTTTATTTTAGGTGGGTTTGGATTACCCATACCACTTTCATATATTAAATATAAATTAAAAAATTATGGCTATAAAAGTAAGTCACGAAACTCCCTTATGTCTTCTAAACGATAGTAGAGAATTTAATGATTATGATTATTGTTTACCTCATCTGCTTGATGAAGAACCGGGTTATTTAGAATATTTTTTAGAATCTAAAAAACAAGGGCGATACATCATAATGGATAATTCACTCCATGAATTAGGTGAAGCCTATAACCATGAACGTCTTATACATTGGATTAATGAATTAGAACCTAATGAGTTTATAGTACCAGATGTTTGGGAAAATTGCACAGAATCCGTTATAAATGCTGAAATTTGGGCATTGTATGATTTTCCTAAAAATACTGAAAAAGTAGCAGTAATTCAAGCTAAAACCTTACATGAAGCATCCCAATGTGCTAGAGCTTATAAAGATTTAGGATATGGGAAAATTTGCTTTTCTTATGGTGCATCCTATTATAATGATATCTGCACCCACCCCAATAAAGATTTAGGAAAAGCTTTAGGTAGGTTAATGGTCATTTCAACCCTATTAAAAACTGGAGAGTTAAGACAAGATGATAGAATCCATTTATTAGGTTGTGCTGTTCCCCAAGAATTTGGGTGGTATAGTGGAATCAATTGCATCGAATCTATTGATACCTCAAATCCAGTTATGGCAGCTTTAGGAGGCCATACTTATACCAGTGGAGGTTTAAAATCAAAACCAAAAGAAAACATGAATAATTTCTTTTATATAGAGGGAAATAAAATTAATTATGATTTATTAGACCACAATTTAACTAAATTTAAAGAAATAAACAATTTATAATATGTTAAAAAAACAATCTATAAGATCTAACCATACTATATATGTAAACCACAATTCAAACCCATCAGGAAAAGATGGAATAATTGCTTTAAGTGAATTTTGGACTGAAAAGGAAGAACTTTTATTTAGAAAACTTCTAAAACAGGGGGGGAGTGTAAAAATACAAGGTACTCATTTTAAGATAGCAGTTGAGGAAAAACAAAAAGGATTAAGAGATATGTAATAACGTTAGCCTATACGTTTAAAATACCTGGCAAATAAATAAAAATATAAAAAATGCAATTAGAAATTAACCATCCGGACTTCCAACGTCCAAAACATGCCATAGTATCATTATCAGGTGGTATGGATTCAAGTACATTATTACTTAAATGTCTTGATAGTTTTGAAACTGTAACAGCTTTATCCTTTGATTATGGTCAAAAACATAAAGTAGAACTTAAAAGAGCAAGGGCATTAGTAGATTATTTAAAAAGAAATGGCCACAATGTAACATATGAAACTATCAAGTTAGATGGTTTAGTAAAGCTACTAGACTCAGCTTTAGTTGAAGGTGGGGATGAGGTTCCCGAAGGTCACTATGCAGCCGAAAATATGAAAGCCACCGTAGTTCCTAATAGAAATAAAATATTTGCTTCTATTACCCAAGCAGTTGCTTTATCTGTAGCAAATAAAACTGAAGAACCAACATCAATAGCTTTGGGAATTCATGCTGGAGACCATGATATTTATCCTGATTGTAGGCAAGAGTTTAGGGATGCCGATGATCATGCTTTTAGAGAAGGTAATTGGGATGCTGAAAGAGTAGGATATTACACACCATACTTAAAAGGTGATAAGTTTACAATTTTACAAGATGGGGAGGTATTATGTAATAAATTAAAAATTGATTTTGATGAGGTTTATGCTCGCACAAATACTTCATACAAACCAACACCTGAGGGGTGGTCGGACTACAAATCAGCATCGTCTGTAGAACGTATTGAGGCGTTTATTAAATTAGGCAGACCGGATCCAGTACAGTATGCGGATGAAACCGGACCTGTGGATTACAACACAGCAAAGGTATACGTTGAACAAGTACTTTCGGAATATGAAAAAGAACAATTAAACATAAAATAGTTATGAGTAGTAGAGAAATAATGGATGCACAATCCGGAAAGATATCAGGTGTAGTAACCTCCATACCGGTAAACAATAAAAAAGTAGAAAAAGAAGTTAATAAAATAGTTAAGCAGTTAGCAGGTGCTAATATTAAAGAATTACCTGATGCCTACCTCCATCAAAAAATTAGCTTTATTAAATCTGGTATAAGAATATTAGGATATGCTTTCATCCCCTTTAGTTTGGGTTTTGCAACTACTTTTCTTATATTAAGTGAAGTAGTAGGTATAATTGAAGAATTAGTATAATGAACATCTTAGGAATTACATCAGGGACTCATAGCTCCGGTATTGCCCATTTAAAAGATGGAAAACCCCATTTTGCTTTTGAGGAAGAGAGATTCTGTAGGGTAAAGGGTCATGAAGATTTTAAAAATAACCATTATAGATACCCATACCTATCAGGTCAGAGTACAATAAAGATAAAAGATTTTAATTGGGGGGAGATAGACTACATTACTTCTTTTTGGGATCTAAAATCTGTAGAAGCAATGTGGTATGGGCTTAATTTAGGTCCATTCCCTTCTGAGAAATATAAAAAAGTAGACCATCATGAAGCACATTGTCATTTAGCTTACTATTGTAGTGGTTTTAAAGAATCTACCTTAGTTATGTCTTTAGACGGAGGTGGTGAAGAATATTATGGTCAGTTTTACTTAGGTCAAAAGGGAAATTTAAAATATCTAGATGGGATTCACGTTCATCAAAAGTCATTAGGACAATATTACTGTATGCTTACTGAACTTTTAGGATGGAGAAGATTAAAAGATGAAGGTAAGGTTGTAGGTTTATCTTCTCATGGGAAGTATGTAGATTGGATATACAATGCCTTTAATGATTGTATTAAAATAAAAGGTCACAATACTGATGATTGTAATAAACAACAACAATCCAAAAAAATATATGATGATTTTTATAAATTATTTGTAGAATACAACCCACATAATGATAAAGGTCCCCACGGCTATAGTAAAGAAGATATAGCATACAATGGGCAGTTAGTGTTTGAAGAAAAAATACTACAAATAATCCAATCTTTAAAAGAAACTGAGCCCCAAGTTAAAAATATAGCCTTATCTGGGGGAGTGTTTGCTAATGTGAAATTGAATAAAAGAATTAATGAGTTAGACTGGGTTAAAGAAGTATTTGTAACACCTGCAATGGATGATAATGGTTTACCTTTAGCTTGTGCCTTAACTCTTCATAAAAAACTAAATTCTAACTTTCAACCTTTTAAATTAAAAGATACTTTTTTAGGAATTGATGTTGATAGTTTTGACTATGATGAAAATTTATTTTTAGAACGCCCTTGTGATTTAAATGAAATAGCACATGATCTAAGGGATGGAAAAATAATAGGATGGTTCAATGGGAGGCATGAACACGGTCCTAGAGCTTTATGTAATAGAAGTATAATAGCAAATCCAAGCATACCAGGCACATATAAAAAAATAAATGATAGGCTGCAACGTAATGATAATATGCCTTTTGCCCCGGTAGTGATGGATAAATATGCTGAAGATGTGTTTGACTGTAAAAAATCTAAATATACTGCGGAATTTATGACTATGCTTTATGATACAAAAACAGAATGGCAAGAAAAAATACCAGCTGTGGTACACCCCATAGATAAAACAGCAAGAATACAAATCATCAAAAATTCAAAAAATCCTAAATTTTACAGTTTAATAAACCGGTTTAATGATATTACGGGAATACCCGTTTTACTAAATACTAGCTTTAATGTGCATGGTGAGCCTATAGTTTGTCACCCCCAAGAAGCATTCGTACATTTAAGTAATAATATAGTAGATAAATTAGTAATAGGTGATAGAGTTTTTACTAAAAAATAAATAAATAAATTAAAATTAAAAATTATGAACAAAGGAATTTTGTATTTTTCAGCACCGTGGTGTGGGCCTTGTAAATTAATGTCTCCGTTAGTAGAACAAATGGAGAAACAAGGAAAAATTAAAGTTAAAAAAATCAATATCGATTATGATGCTACATACTCAAGAGAGTATAACATCAAAAGTGTTCCTACTATGGTGTTAACGGATTTAGGAGGGAATGAAATTAGTAGAAAAGTAGGTTCTATGAATGAACAACAAATTTTAGAATTTTATAATGGGTAAATTTCAATCAAGTAAAATATTTGATGGGTTCTCTACAGTTTTCCGACAATGGAAAGCTGAAGACACCCATTGTAGATTTCTCCATGGTTACGGTATTTCTTTTAAAGTTTATTTTGAAGGTGAATTAGATGAAAGAAATTGGGTTTGGGACTTTGGAGGTATGAAACGAGCCAAAACTCAAATTGATGGTAAATCACCTAAAGAGTGGATGGATTACATGTTTGATCATACTGTAATTATAGCTGAAGATGACCCAGGGATGAAGGGTTGGGAAACTATGAATAAATTAGGTGTGATTCAATTGAGAGTAATTGAAGCTACAGGTGCTGAAAAATTTGCAGAATTTATTTTTAATAAATTAAATCCATTTGTGCAAGAAGAAACTGATGGTCGAGTACGAGTGACTAAAGTTAAATTTATGGAACATGGAAAAAACGCAGCTTATTATGTCGAATAGTAAATTAAAAAGAATTAAAGACTATAGTAAAAACCTACCAATTGTAGAGATTTACACAGCAGTCCAAAGTGAAGGCTCAAGAGCCGGCTATCCTACGGTGGTTATTCGCACAACGGGGTGCACCCATCGATGTTATTTTGGTGAAGGTGGGTGGTGTGATTCTTGGTACACATCCATACATCCAGAAAAAGGACAATTTAATTTCAATGATATTATTAAGGCTTATAAGGACAACCCCCATATTAAAGAGATGATGTTGACCGGAGGTAGCCCAACAATGCATTCAGCATTGGTAAATGAATTAACACACTTTGCTCATGAAAACAATATTTTCATTACTATTGAAACTGAGGGTTCTCATTTTCTTCCCACTGATTACCCTATACATTTATTATCAATTTCTCCGAAATTTTCGAATTCGGTGCCGGTTGTCGGGGTGGAAACACCTCAAGGTAGAATCACGGACGAAAGAATGGTAAAAACCCATAATAGACTTAGACTTAACTATGATGCTATATCAAAATCAATAGCATACCACTCTGACTATCATTTAAAACCTGTATGGGATGGGAAAGATAAAACAGCATTAGCAGAAATACTAGAATGTATTAAAACTTTAGAAGTTCCTAAAGATAAAGTGTGGTTTATGCCTGCTGGAGATTCAAGAGAGGGTTTATTTAAATCATATCCTTTAGTGTTTGATTGGGTTAGAGATAATGGACATCGTATGACTTGGCGTCCCCACATAATTGCATTTGAAGACCAAAGAGAAGTATAATGAAAGAAGTAATATCAGAACAAGATCTACAAGATCGAATTAGTAAATTAGCATCAATTATAAATAATGATGAATTTAATCTTAAAAAACCTGTAGTATTTGTAGGAATTTTAAATGGTGCTTTTATGTTTTTTTCTGATTTAGTTAAAAAAATTAATTTACCAATAGAAATTGATTTTGTACGTGTAAAATCTTACGAGGGTCAAAATCGTAAAGAAATTAAACTTACTAAAGATTTAGAAACTAATATTAAAGGAAAACATGTATACCTTGTGGATGATATAATAGACTCAGGGCATACTATGAAATTTTTGATGGATAAATTCTCAAAAAGGGGTGCAATTAATGTTACACCCATTGCAACTATTTTTAAAGAAAATGTGGTTATTCAAGATGCTCTTTGTATATTACGGTATCCTCAAGATTCGCCTTGGTTTGTAGGTTATGGTATGGATAATGAGGATGGAACAGGTAGAAATATAAACACAATTTTAGAATTAGATGGAAAATAAACGAAGAAAGCTTCACGAAGAATTAGAAGTAGTAAAAGTAGGTTATGCAAACGGGGTTGCTGAAGGATTTCCCTTCACTAACATAGAAAAAGCAGCAATGATTGATAACGCAGAAGAAGCTTACGGTAAGTTTTTAGATGCTTTAAAATGCGATTGGAGAGAAGACCCCAATTCAATGGAAACACCACGTCGTGTAGCTAAAGCATATGTAAATGACTTATGGGCAGGTCGTTACACAGCAATGTCACCTATTACTTCATTTCCCTCTGATGGTTATGATGGTATTATTATAGAACGTAATATACCTTTAACTTCAATGTGTTCACATCACCACCAAACAATTGGAGGAGTAGTACACATTGGTTACATTGCAGGAGAAAATGGTCAAGTAATTGGATTGTCTAAACTTAACAGAATAGTAGAATTATTTGGACGTAGAGGTGCTATACAAGAACAACTAACATCAGCAATTCATAATGCAGTATGTAAAATTACTGAAGGTAATAAAGGTGTAATTGTTACAATTGTAGGAACACACAATTGTGTAAGCTGTAGAGGTGTTAAACATCAAGGTGCTGCCATGGTAACTACAAAAGCATCAGGAGTATTTAGAGAAAATGACAAT
>TARA_R110000782_G_scaffold188367_10_pt1 | contig 13462 bp, 13 predicted proteins | sample TARA_R110000782 | Tara Oceans TARA_R110000782 (sample SAMEA4397859) | marine metagenome | biome: Polar Biome; feature: [SRF] surface water layer (ENVO:00010504); material: water (ENVO:00002006), including particulate matter (ENVO:01000060) such as... | depth 5 m
CCTGTAAGTGTAAGTGATGTTGCAGATGTCATCGTTGGAAATGAATTACGAAGTGGTGCAGCAACACTAAATGGAAATGAAGCCGTACTAGGTACGGTCTTTATGTTAATGGGAGAAAATAGTCGTACCGTTGCCAAAGATGCGGCAGCTAAATTAGAAGAAATCAAACGTACTTTACCTGCAGGAGTGATTGCAGACGCGGTTTATGATCGAACTAAACTAGTCGATCAAACCATAGCCACTGTTCAAAAGAATTTATTCGAAGGTGCGCTACTTGTCATTGCAGTGTTGTTTGCTTTATTGGGCAATGTTCGTGCGGCGTTAATAACGGCATTGATTATTCCTATCAGCATGTTAATGACAATAACTGGGATGGTGACTAATCGTATTAGTGGTAATTTGATGAGTCTTGGTGCATTGGATTTTGGTTTGATTGTTGATGGCGCAGTTATTATTGTTGAAAATGTGATGCGACATTTGGCATTAGCTCAGAACCAGCAAGAAACATTACCCGATCTAAAACAACGTCTTAGTATTGTTTTTAATGCTACAAAAGAGGTTATCAGGCCAGCTTTATTTGGTGTCATTATTATTACGATAGTTTATGTCCCGATATTTACTTTAACAGGCGTTGAGGGAAAACTTTTTCATCCCATGGCTTTTACTGTTGTGATGGCACTGTTGTTTGCCTTGTTATTGTCATTAACCTTTGTGCCAGCATCACTTGCATTATTTATGAGTGGACGTGTCAAAGAAAAAGAAAATAAGCTGATGCAATTAGCACATAAGATATATATGCCTGGTTTAGAACAAGCGTTGACTTGGCCAAAAACAATTATACTTATTTCAGCAACTATATTTTTCATTAGCCTTTATGTGTCAACAAAACTGGGGTCAGAGTTTGTTCCCCAATTGGATGAAGGTGATGTTGCTTTACATGCATTACGAATACCCGGAACTGGTCTTGAACAAGCTGTTATGATGCAAAATGAATTGGAACAACTTATACGCCAAACACCAGAGTTAGATAAAGTCTTTAGCAAGATTGGTACAGCTGAAATTGCCAGTGATCCTATGCCGCCAAATGTCGCTGATACATTCTTAATAATGAAATCTCGTGAACACTGGCCCGATCCTGAAAAACCCAAAAGTGAACTGATCAAAGAATTACAAGAAGTCGTTAGTCATTCACCGGGAAATAACTATGAGTTTACTCAACCTATACAAATGCGGTTTAACGAATTACTGTCAGGTGTGCGTGCAGATGTTGCTGTAAAAATATTTGGTGATGATATGCAGGTATTGTTAGAAACAGGTGAAGAGATAGAATCATTACTAAAAAGTATGCCAAGTGCCAGTGATGTTCGTCTTGAACAAGTTACTGGATTACCAATAATGACGGTGATACCAAATAGAGATGCAATTGCTCGTTACGGTTTAAATGTATGGAATGTACAAGAAGCCGTACAAGCTGCAACAGGAGGAAAAGTTTCAGGGCAAATATTTGAAGGCGACCGCCGTTTTGATCTTGTGGTTCGGTTGCCCGAAAAATTACGACAAAATCCAGATACACTTTTGAAGCTTCCTATTCCGTTGCCATCAATGCAAACAAGTAACCAGTCTCTAAAATATCAAGATACTGAGTCTGTATCATTGTTACAAAATAACGGTCGAGCGTATGTACCACTTGGCGAACTTGCAGAAGTTGAGGTTGAACTTGGACCAAATCAGATTAGTAGGGAGAATAGCAAGCGGCGTGTCGTTGTCACTGCAAATGTGCGTGGTACTGATCTTGGTTCTTTTATTAAAGATGCACAGAATCGAATTCAAGAGAAAATTATTTTGCCTGCTGGATATTGGCTGGATTATGGAGGTACGTTTGAACAGTTAATATCAGCCTCTCAGCGTTTGAAAATAGTTATTCCTGTCGCATTATTATTGGTATTCGGTTTGTTAATGATGGCCTTTAGTTCATTCAAAGATGCATTGATCATTTTTTCAGGCGTACCTTTTGCATTAACAGGAGGGATATTTTCTCTTTGGTTAAGGGGGATGCCTTTTTCTATATCAGCGGGAGTTGGTTTTATTGCCTTGTCGGGTATTGCTGTATTGAATGGATTGGTCATGGTGAGCTTTATCCGTGAGTTATTTGATAAAGGTCATAGTGTAGTTGACGCTATTACATCAGGCGCAAGCACTCGTCTTCGTCCAGTTCTAATGACAGCATTAGTTGCGAGTTTAGGTTTTGTTCCTATGGCATTAAATGTTGGTATAGGATCTGAAGTACAGAAGCCATTAGCGACCGTTGTTATTGGAGGAATTATTTCATCTACATTATTAACGTTGCTTGTATTGCCGGCTTTATTTAGATTGGCGTATAAGAATAAAAAACAAAGTTAAATATTCGAGGTGTCAATTGGGTTATTACATTTTAAAAATAGTTGTTACTACAATTTTAATTGTCGTAATTTCTGAAATATCAAAACGAAGTAGTTTGCTTGGGTCTATTCTGGCATCTATACCTTTAGTTTCAGTTCTCGCTATGATCTGGCTGTATGTTGATACTAAAGATATTCAGAAAATTTCTGACTTATCTAGCAGTATATTCTGGCTGGTTATTCCTTCTTTAGCCCTCTTTATTTCTTTGCCTATATTGTTGAAGAAAGAAATTGATTTTTATCTGAGCATGGGTATTTCAATCGGCATAACTATATGTTGTTATTATTTAATGATAGCCATTCTTAGCAAGTTAGGAATAAGTCTTTAGAAACTAATATGAACTATCAAAATCAATTTCTTCTATGAGTACTTTTCACTCTCATTCGGATCATCTGACTGGCCAAGGCCAACAAACAAATGGCTTTCGACGATTAATATTGGCTTTGTTTGTTAACCTCATTCTAACTGTGGTGCAAGTTATCGGTGGGATTCTTTCCGGAAGCCTTGCGCTTGTTGCTGATGCGCTTCATAACTTTAGCGATGCAGCATCACTTCTAATCGCGTTGATTGCAAGAAAATGGGCCGAAAAACCTGCGGATGAAAATCGGACATTTGGCTACAAGCGTGCTGAATTAATCGGTGCAATGATTAATTTAACAACCTTGATCCTGATTGGGTTCTATCTTCTGTTTGAAGCTGTTATGCGTGTTTTTGAACCCGAACCGATAGCCGGTTGGATCGTCGTTATCATTGCCTGTGTCGCATTAGTTGTCGATGTCATCACAGCTGCAATGACTTATGCAATGTCAAAAGACAGTCTAAATATACGTGCCGCCTTTATACATAATATTGCAGATGCATTGAGCAGTGTTGCGGTTATCATTGCTGGTACATTTATCATTCTTTATGAATGGTACATTGTGGATACGATTTGTACTTTTCTTATCGCGGGTTATGTTCTTTTTCATGGATATATCGAAATAAAATCTGTGATCCGAATTCTTATGCAGAGCGTCCCAACCAATATAGATATCAATGACGTCATTATAAAACTTGAAGAAATTGAAAATGTAAAAGAAGTTCACCACTTGCATGTATGGGAATTAAATGAACATGATCGTTCACTTGAAGCACATGTCGTTATTTCAGAGTCGGGACATCAAGATGCAGAAAAGATCAAAAGCCAAATAAAAGATATTTTAAATGAATTATTTCAGATATCGCATTCAACTATCGAGTTTGAATATGAAAATCAATCAGAACATGATTGTTGTAATGATAAATCTATTATCACGCCACATTAGAGTAGGTTATGAATACCTGCTTTCAGTAATAAGGTACATTTAATAATAAATTCTTGCAATACCCATTTATGACCGATATTAAGAATAATGATATGATCGAGCCAAAGCAGTTACTACACAATTTAAAAAAAGTAATAAAATAAAAATAGCCATTGAAATAATAACAAGTGTTACGAGTCTCTATAATTACATGTAACATAGAAACTATGATCTTTTTTATGAAGTCTACTTTAAAAAAATATAATACTTTATTGGTTAAAGTGTTCATAAGTCCTAGTTAGGTACACAAGAAAAGAATATGGAAATAATAAAAACCCTCGGCCTTTTCGTTATAACGGCAGTAGCTGAAATTATCGGTTGCTACCTGCCTTATCTTTGGCTCAAGCATGATCGATCAATATGGTTATTGATTCCTGCCGCAATCAGTTTGGCTGCTTTTGCTTGGTTACTCACGCTACACCCTCAAGCTGCTGGCCGTGTATATGCGGCCTATGGAGGAGTATATGTTAGTGTGGCGCTACTTTGGTTGTGGGCTATTGATTCAATTCGCCCCACGGTAACTGATTGGATTGGTGTAGGAGTCGTTCTTATTGGCATGGTCATCATCATGTTTGGCCATCGACATGCCTAACTAGGCACTCGTTCTGACGCAAACTACGCTGAGCTTGCACCATACAGCTTGATCGTTAATATCTGCTCTGGCATATAAAAGTATTAATTTGTTTGCACGATTATGACCACTAGCGACCCAAAGCAACAAGTTTGTATTAGTTGTTTAAATTTCTGACAACAAATCATAAGCAGACATTCATTATTTTCTACAACATGCATCTCCTTCTTGGATAGGTGGACACTTAACATCACCGAAAGAACAGAACACGCAACAATCACCTTGTTTCGGCTTAAGTAAAGTTTTACAACTTTTGCATTCATAGAAAAATTGGCACGAATCCGTTGGCATATTTTCTTTTTCTTGGTGACCGCACTCAGGACAAGTAATAGTAGAGTCTAAAATAATTTTATCAGCCATAAGTCATGCTCACCTTGATTCTTTTGTTTCAGGTAATACACAAGTTTTATTAGGTGGTGAAACAATATCCCAAATTGAAACAGCAATCATTAAAGCAAGCCCTGAATAAAACATGTAAGTACTCCAGTTATCAGTCCAAAATAAGTACAACGTAGCTAACACCATTAATGGCCCCAATATTCCTAACATCATTCTTGTAAAATCACGATGTGATACCCATGCAATTAAATTACTCATCAACACAATTATTGCGAACAAGGGCAATAGTTTATTTATAAATACACCTTCATAGGCTGAGAGAAATCCAAGTCCGATAGATGTGCCGAGCGAAGCCAGTGCTGGGAAACAAGCGGCACAACCTATAGCTGAAACCAATGCTCCTACTGAACCGACCTTATCGATGAACCTTGAAATAATTTGCATAGTTATTTATTCCTATCTTTTTCGTACAAGGCTCGTATGATATTACCTGTAGTAACTACAGGTTCAAGGGTTAAAATCATGAGCTCAAAAGAAGAGGGTCTATCCCGTGGAATACTTGCGAAGCAAAGCGGCGTTAAAAGCGAAACCATTCGTTATTACGAAAAGATTGGGTTAATGCCGGAGCCTGTTCGTAGTAGTGGCGGGCATCGTGTTTATAATAAAAAACACTTACAGCGCATATCATTCATAAGAAGATGTCGTGAACTTGGGTTTAATCTGAAAGAAATTCGAGGATTGTTAGAGCTTGTCGATGGTAGCGACTATACATGCTCAGAAGTACGAGACTATATAACGATTCATATAAACGATATAAAGCAGAAAGTACGAGACCTTCAAAAGATGCAACGCACTCTCAAAATAATGGTGTCTCAATGTGATGGTAAACTTGTACCAGAGTGTCCAATTATAGACGCACTGTTCTTATAAATAATGTCTGCTTTGAAGTGAAGCCTGATGTTAAATTGTATTTTATTATACGTTCACTTCTGTCCGGAAGTAGACCCATATATGAGATTTTGATGTTAAAAGAGAACATATATATAGGTAAAACTAGTGATGCAGAAACATTAAAAGTACTTAATTTAATCTAAATTGATTTAATCTAATGATAGATTCCCAGTGCCATGATTCATCCTTCCCGACGCGCCATATCTGTTTCATTTCCAAATGGTAATACGGATTACAATTAATTTTGGAGTATGCTTTCAGTTAATAATAATTGATGTATTAGGAGAAGCATTATGAAAGCACCGGTGAATATAATTATTTCCCTATCCTTAATCGGTTTTAGTTTGGCAGTATTTGCGGTAACAACAAAAGACAGTCCATTTGATGGTGTGCTTGTAGAAGGTATTATCGATATTGAGACAATTCCGTCCGAGGTCGAAATTGGTTCAGTCAAAATTAGTAATGACGATGACGTTTCAATGGCTAAGTTAGCGACGATTACGTCCAGTGAAGCTTCAAGGATTTCTTCTGTTGCTATTTCAGGTAATGTTATTGAAACAAAGCTGGAAGATGAGAATGGTTATCTTGTCTGGAAAGTTGAGATGATTGATGGGAATGGACATGAAACTGAGTTAATGATTGATGCTGGAAACGGTCGGTTATTAGCAGCTGAAGAAGACGAAGAGGACGATGACGAAGAGGGCGATGACGAGGAACGTTAAAAATCACGTTCTTTAAAAGTGTTGATGATGGCTGATGTAGTTACGCCATCCTTTTCTATGGTATCAACTACGATAGGCAAGTAGTGATGTTTTTGACTGCACCAAATAATTGATTTGCGTTTGTCTCCAGGTTTTTGAATAAGAAATTTAAGTGTTTCAAACGTTCCTAATGGTGTTTCAATTGTTTCATTACCAAGAAATTCAAAATTGTATGTCTTGATTTTATTGCTGTCGATAATGGTATATGTGATTGGGTATTTCCCTTTCTTTAATGCACGCATAATTTCAATTTGATAATTGAGTTTGTCAAACATTCCACTCTCAAGGTTTATAATCGATTCGGTATGGTTTTCTATATTGGTCGCTTGCATTGTCTTCCAATTAAAAACAGTTTTAATATCACGTATTTTCTTATTCTTTAAACGGTGATAATTATATTCAATCGTTTGCAATTGATTTTCAATGACTCTCCATCGAGATTCTTCAGTTGTTTCGAGCTTATAAAATAAGGAAACTAGCCCCGTTGTTTGGTTTGTTGACTGATAAACATATGCTCCATCGCTTCCCTTACTCAATTTACGGTTTAATTCTCCAACTTCAGTGCCATCTCTATAAAGCGAATATGATGCTTCAAATAATGGCGGTGATGTATCATTTGCGAAGGCAGGCGAACTGATAAAAAGCAATGTCATTAATATTGATGAAAATGCTTTTCTGGAAATTAGGAAGTTATAATTCTTCACGATTTATATAATGGTTATAAAATAAGTAACTAAAACTTATTCCTGTGAATTCGCTATGTTTTTACCAACGATTTCCCCCAATTCTTAATTGTTGGAAAGTAGTAAAGCATTAGCATTATAAGTAATAAAGTGATGTGAGCTATCCAGATGCCGGGAAATAAAGAAATCTTATCCTGTTCTAACAATGATCTAATGATGCTTAAGGAATTGCTGTAGACAATATATGAAATTATAGCCATGAAAATTAGTAGAAACCGTTTCTGTCCTAATGAGAAAGTACATATTAGTACTGCGAATAAGGATAGTAATATACAAGATATCACAGATGATAACCTCCATTGTAATTCAGTAGCATGAGTCGTTAGATTTGAATTTAATAACATTGATGTTGGCATTGCATCAAGATCGCTGATTGATGTTATTGGCTCACTATTAACTTCAACTAATACAGCATAACTTTCAAAGTCAGTTATTTGAAAGTCTAATTCACCTGCCGCACCGACGTATCGCTTGCCATTCTTAAATACAATATATCGATTTCCGCTTTTTTCGTCCGTTTTAAAATAGGCATCATCAGAAACTAATACCCCTGACTTACCTTGCAGGTTATTTTGTAAAAAGATATCTTGCAATGATTTCTTGTCTTTAGATATCGAATCGACAAATACAATCCCATCGCCTTTATTGAATTCTTTAAATTGACCTGCAGCAATCCCATTAATATCAGACTCTTGTTTTGCGAGAGCATTGATGTCGATTATTCTGGCTTCAGACCAGGGAGCAATAAAAAAAACAATAACGGCAGATAATAAACCGATAAAAAGAGAAGCTTGAAAAACAATTTTTAACTGTTGAAGTTTACTTACTCCGCTGCTAAGTAAAACAACGATTTCACGCTCATTAATTAACCTTGAATAAGTCAATGTGACAGCAAGTAACATTGTAAAAGGCAGAAGAATAGGTAAGACAGATATAATTTTGTAGGCTAATAGTTTTAGAAAAAGATTTTCCGGTATTTTCCCTACTGCAGCATCTGATAAAATAACGACAAATTTATTACTGGCATAAATCATGAGCAATAGGCCCAAAATACGAATTAGATTTTGAAATATTTCGTGCTGTATATATCGTCTAATAATCAATTGTAAAAATCACCTGATACTATTTAACAGAAGTAATATTAAATTCTATCTGTCTGAACCTGTGTATTGCATTTGAATAATATACAGTAAGTAAGCAAGGCCGTTACCCAGCAAATATAGAAAGTCCATATATCGTGAGAAAGAAAATGACCTCCTCGTAATTGTTGTGTAAAACCGTAAATTAATCCTATGAATATTGCCGCTCCAAGACCAAGCCATTTCCATTTTGGCAAATAGTGAAGTAAGAAAAAATATACACCGACTAAACCGTAACCACCACTAGCATGTCCTGAAGGGAAGCAACGACCAAACTTATAAGTGCCTGGATGGATGTCGAAGGTGCGAAGGTAAGGACGAGTTCCACCATAGCGTTGTAAATCCCAGGGGCAATCAACATGACTAATTGCTTTTCCAAAGGCTACAAGAGCTGCCGATACTGAGAATGATATAAAAAGTAACCATAAACCTTTTTTATAGGGTGATAATCTTTGAATGAAATGACTTAAAATAGCGAGTATTAAGAATAAGACTCCTATTAGTTTGCTAAGGTCTTGAGCTCTATCATGTAAAACTATTTTCGTTATGTAATGGCTTCTTAATAGCCATTGATTTCCCTCCAAAGCATAAAGCCAATCTGCAACTACTAAATCAAAGTCATATAATTCATAAATAATAACAGTGAATAAGAATAAGAAAGTGGGCAATAAAAAATGTCGTTCTATGAAAGAATAGTGCACTGTATTTTTTGCATTCAGTTATAAGTTATGTTTCCACTCGTTAAGTTTATGTTTGTAGATATAACTTGCTCCTTGGTAGAATGACAACGTTTTTAACATATGCGGATTATTAATATCAGATTCTGTAACTATCGAATTCAGATTTTCCGGATCAATTTTTTGTGATAATTTTTCTTTTGGACTAAGTATCGACATAATACCTTCTGTATAAAAGCCAAGGTGCTGATAATTAGCAATAAAAGCTCGTTCTTCATCTTTCTTCATCGTAAAAATATTTTTACCAAATGCTTTAGAATAATAATTTTTATTCAAGATGCTTAATAATGTTGGGGCTAAATCAATCTGACTTGATATCTTATCAATGCGCTCAGCTTGTATGTGAGTAGGGTTGTATATAATGAGAGGAATATGGTACCGATTTATTGGCAAATCTGTTTTTCCTGCGCCTCCAACAGTGTGATCTGCAACAAAGACAAAAATCGTGTTATCAAACCAGGGCTTATCTTTTGAACGAGCGATGAAATCGCCAATCGCCCAATCGGTGTATTTAACCGCACCATCTCTGCCACCAGGTGATGGAATATCTATCCTATTATCAGGATAAGTATAAGGTCGATGATTTGAAGTCGTCATAATATGGTAGAAGAAAGGCGTCTCTTTTCGAAATGCAGTATCAGCGGAATTTATTGCCTGTGTATATAAATATTCATCTGCCATGCCCCATGCATTTTTAAAACCCACTTCCTCGTCAGGAACAGTGGACTGATCAATAATTGAATAACCATTCCCAGAGAAAAATTCATTCATGTTTTCGAAATAACCACGGCCACCATATAAAAATTTAGTGTCGTAACCTTTGCTTTTTAGCACGTTACCTAACGACCACATGTTTTTTTCTCTACCGAGTCTTTTTACAATTGAACGACCTGGCGTGGGTGGAATTGATAAAGTAACTGCTTCGAGCCCACGTGTTGTACGAGTGCCGGTTGCATAGAACTTAGTAAACATTAGAGATTGTGATGCTAATTCGTCGAGATTTGGTGTTAGATTTTTTTCATTTCCAAACGCACTTAAAAAGTCAGCGCTTAAACTTTCAATCATAACCATCATAACGTTATATTGTTTTTCTGTTGCAACATCTGGGCTTATTGTTCTGTTTATGTCGAATAATTTATTATTTACAAATTCACTATCATTTTCTTTTACTTCATTTTTAAGTTCTGTTGAGGCAACTTCGTTATCAACCGTATTGTAGAATTGATAATAATCCAGTTCATTATTACGAAATGCAGAAAAGAATTGGTAGGGACCATTCCCGGCTAATTCGTTCTGAAAATTATTATTAGAAAATTTCATTAAATCGGGTGTAATTATTAAAAATGAAAAAACAGAGACCAAACATAATGCTGTTGCTATAATCATTCTATTAATAAAAGATTCCTTAGTATTAAAAGATTGTTTGATATAGTTTTTAAGCTTCCAGTAAATTATGCTCGTAATAAATAATATTAATGCCAATATCTTTATTACGGGATACGACTCCATTATGTTGTCAGTCACTTCACGACGATAAATGAGATAATCTACGGAAATAAAATTAAAACGTACCTGGAATTCAATCCAGAAAATAATCTCTGCAATTAGTAAAAATAATAATGCATAAACTGTGGCATAGCAGATTACATGAATGAAATACTGGTTAATTTTAGAATGCCAAAGTCGATTTGGCACAATTAATAAGTAAATGCTGAAAGGAATTATCGCGTAAAAGAAGAAGGCCATATCATAGGTAGCACCAATGCTGTATATGTGAAACAGTGCTGGCAATGATAATTCTGTATTTTCCACACTAATAAACATCAAAAACGTGCGTGTACATGAAAAAATAATCAGGCTTGTTACCAGCATGATAAAAATTAGAGAAAAACGTGAATGATTAATATATTGAAAGAATTTATAGCGTTGTTTTTTCATTGAGAATATCTGTGAAATAGTATTTTCAGAGATATTAATGAAAGGATTGAAGAGTTACGCTTACCATTTGGCAAGGTTTAATCACTACATGGCACTTATGAATTCTTACCAAATGGTAATGTTTCGAATTGCGTTGTTTATTGTATATTTTAAGATCGTCATTGACCGACGAAATTTAGAAAAAATATAAATTTAATAAAAAGAAACAAGCTTATGAGAAATAAATCAAAATTAGTTGTTTTTTTTGTAATTGTCTTGTCGTCCAATATTACGCAGTCTTATGCAGAAACAGCTGAAAATATTGTTATGAAAACGACCGATCAAGTTTTGTCGAAATTAAATGATGAAAAGGAAGCTTTGGAATCAAATCCAAAAATAATTTATAGCTTAATTAATGAAATTGTTATTCCTAATTTTGATTTTAATATTATGTCCAAATGGTTGTTGGGAAAAAACTGGCAACATGCTACAGAATTACAGCAAAAACGTTTTGTGGAAGAATTTCAAACCTTATTAATCGTAACTTATGCAAAAGCATTGTTACAATATTCAGGTGAAAAAATAGAATATCTACCAACTGAAAACAGTCCTAAGCCAAATCATCAATTAATAAAAACCGTCGTTAATCGAGCGGGATCAAAATCTATACCGATTAGTTATCGGATGTATAAAAATGATGAGAACTGGAAGGTGATTGATATTATTGTTGATAGCGTGAGTTTGGTATCAACATATCGAGGATCATTTTCTTCAGCTATAAAAAAGGATGGTTTTGATGGTTTAATTAATAAACTATCTGAAAAAAACACTGCGTCAATTAAAACAGCATCTAATTAAATCATTCTCGTAAATGTAATTTCTACTTTCAAACCTGGATTGTTATCCGAGAGATTCAATGTGGCATGGTGAAGATCTGTTACTGCTTTTACTAAACTTAAACCCAAGCCATTGCCGGCAGTATATCTGGAGTCATCTAAACGAGAAAATCGTTCCAATACAAAATCTCGTTTGTCAGCCGGAATGCCGGGGCCATTGTCACTGAGGCTTAGGTAATAATTATTATCTTTATAGCTGAGAGTAAATTTAATGTAACCACCTTTAGAGGTATACTTTAACGCATTCTCAAGAAGATTACTGATGGCTTGAGAAAGTAAATGACGATTACCTTGAATGACTATTTCAGGATCAATTTGCATATCAAATGCGATTGTATTGTCCTCTGCAATATTTTGATAGAGCATACCTATATCAGTGGACAATATACTCAAGTTTACATTGTTCCATTCCCCACGATAATTTCCTGCTTCTGTCTGCGCAATTTCTAATAAAGCGTTAAAGGTCTGAATAAGTTGGTCAGCATCATCCATTGCTAACTTTATTGACTCTACGTATTCAGCTTCGTTACGATTTTGCAAAATTGTTATTTCAAGATGATTACGAAGTCGTGATAGAGGACTACGAAGGTCGTGTGCAATGTTATCAGTGACTCTACGCATACCTTCGACTAATTTCTGTATGCGATCTAACATAATGTTCAAATGCGAAGCTAATTCATCAAATTCATCATTTTTCCCACTATCATGAACCCGATTATTAAAATCGCCTGAAGCAATAGTGCTTGCTGTTGCGTTTATGTGATCTATTTTTTTTAGTATGGTTCGGCCTAGCATTAAACCGAGCGTAATAGCTAATAATCCAGATAGGGGTATGATCATGAACATTAAAAACACAATGAATTCTTTTATCTCATGGGTGTAATCTATGTAACGTGCGACCAGCAATTTATTACCGTCAGCTAATATATCAGCAGACATTAACCAAAAACCACCTTCTTCATCTTCATCCACTATGAACTCAGGATAAAAACTTGATTCATGTTTTAATTTTTGTACTTGACCATTTATTTTTAAAAGAACAGGCCAATTAAATAAATTTCCAGCAAGTTTTCTTCCTTTAGGATCTGTCAGGTAATAGTGGTATGTGTCGTCACTTACTATTCGAGTTTCATTTTCAATATTTTGTATTAAAGCATCTATACCTTTCGAATTTTCAATTTCAACTAGTTCAATATATTTATTTTCTAAACGAGAATGAAAGTAGGATTCAACAAAATCATTTGTTGCCCAATAGACAACAGCTAAAACGACAGAAATGAGCACTACATAATAGATCGAGTAGCGAAGTGCCAGGCGAATAGTTGTAGTACGTAAGAGTCTATTTAGATTCGCTGATTTGATAACCAACTCCTCGAATAGTCTGTATAAGAGGAGTAGCAAAGTCTTTATCAATTTTAGTTCTTAGTCGACTCATTTGGGTGTCAATGACATTTGTTTGTGGGTCAAAATGAAAGTCCCATATTTTTTCAAGTAACATTGTTCTAGTGACAGTCTGTCCTACATGTTTCATGAGATATTCGAGTAACATATATTCTTTTGGTTGAA
>TARA_R110000782_G_scaffold193068_1_pt1 | contig 13461 bp, 18 predicted proteins | sample TARA_R110000782 | Tara Oceans TARA_R110000782 (sample SAMEA4397859) | marine metagenome | biome: Polar Biome; feature: [SRF] surface water layer (ENVO:00010504); material: water (ENVO:00002006), including particulate matter (ENVO:01000060) such as... | depth 5 m
AAAGGGGATAAATGTTTTTATTTTTTTGGCTCCCGCATCCTCAAGACTGCGGCCTTGTTTTTGGTTTTCTTTAACATAACAACTAAATAACGACTATGCCTTTGTGCGGCCCCACGATGTCCTCACGTGGCTTTTAATTAAACTGACCCAATGGGGCGGGGCAGACGCTAAAATCTCACCAGTGCGCTCTCTGGCGTTCCTACGGCCCTTCAAAGCTAGTATCTGGGCTGCATAGTGTCTAGGCCATTTATTTACCATTTTATTCTTAGCCATTTAGAAGCTGGGGTTTTATAGACGTACCGGGTAACAGTACCCTGTGCGCTGTTGTTTTCAATTTTGGTTAATAGGTTACGCTCGCACATATCTCTCAATAGGGCCGTGGTGTCGCCTGTATTTATACCGACTAGGCTGCTGGCGGTAGCGGCTGAGAATGGGCTTTTTGACTGGCAACACTCTGATTCTAATATTTTAGCTATTCTTTTTTCGCGGCGATCCATGCTCATAATTCTTCCTTTTTTTGGTGCTTATAATCCTGCCCAGCTTTTGTCTGTTAAATCTTGTTCAATTGATGTGGCTCTAGTAGTAGTCACAGTTTTATCAGATTTCTTGCTGTTGCGCTCCCAGTTTCTAGCGGCTGACTTCCAGCACTTCATTTTGTTCTTACCTATCAACCATCCTTTGCTTTCATAAAAATCACAGAATCTCTCAGCATCAATTGTGGATGAGTATTCTTCAACCTCTTGAACCGTTGGAGGCTTAAACTTTTTATCTCTTATAATAGTATTTGTTATTGTATTGTTATTAGAGGTCAGTGGTTGACCTACCTCCTCTCGCTGGTTGACGTAGGTCAGTGATTGACCTACCTCATTTGGGAAGGAAATCCAATAGCGATTTGACTCAATTCTGGAGCCTGATTGCTTGGCTAGCCAGCCTTCCTCAACTAGAAAATCTAGCCATTTAAGGATGGTTGCGTGAGCTAATCCCGTTTCTCTTTCAATCGTTTTTTGACTCGGCCAAGCCACATCACGGTTCATATTCATATATGAAGCCATGTACAAAGCTAAGTATTTAGCGTTGCTGGGCATATCAGTTTTTTGGAGTATGATTTTTTGCCAATCAAAACAAGATTGATCTATGTTGCGCGGCGGGTGTTTCATGTTAGGATGTTTCCTATTGGTTGATGTGGTGTCTCCAATATGGTTGAACCCCCTTGCGCTGTCAAGGCTTTGACCGCAACTAACCCTGTTTCGGCAGGGTTTTTTGTGCGCCTAATAAAATACTGCGCTACCTTTTTTCCTTGCCGGTCTACCGTAACGGACTCTATCTGGTGGCCCTTATCCCTCAGATCGAGAATTCTAGCCGCCAGCCTTAATGTTCCAAATAGCTTAACTGCCTCCAAAGACGTTAAGCGATTACCTGCTTTTAAATAACTCAATACTTGAATAGCTTGGCTCATTTAAATTCCTCCGGGGCTAATTTAGTCAATTTTATGGCCTGACGTTGCGGAATCGGATGCCGGGGCTTCCATAAGTTTACCGCCTGTCGCGTTATTCCCAGCCTTCTAGCGAGTTCTGCTTGAGAACCGGCCCATTTTATTGCGTGTGATTTCCAGATAAACATTGGTGACTCCTTTAGTTGGTGTGCCTGATTAGTATACCCAATAGAAATTTAATGACAAGCAATGCTTTACACCGTCAATTAAATAATCTAATCTACATACATCGGCCTTGAGTCGAACAACAGCGGAGAGACACCATGTACCTAGAAAAAATAGCAGATCAAATGAATCTTGCGGCTGCAAGCGGGATGCCCAAAGAAGTGCTTGCCGCAAACTGGTCGCCCTCAAACGACCGGATGGAGATACAAATCACTGAGAGTGCCTTCGCTCTTATCGCCCTCAGCTATGGCCCGGTAACTAAGCGGCTGCAAAACAACGGGAGATATGCGCGACTATCGTTTATAACCACCAGTGGGGCTGAAATTTTTGCCTTGAAAGAGGCCAAGGCCACAGGGCCGTTATATCAAATAGTTGATGGCGAGTTAGTGGAGGTGGTCGCATGAAGTCATTCTACAAAGAAAGTAAGCGCAACGAAATAATCACAGGCCTGACAATCGGCGCTCTGATAGGTCTTGCCGGGATTGGCGGCATTTATTTTTTCAGCATCGTATTGAGGGGAATCACATGCAGTTAAAGACATATGTTGAAATTTGTGAGGTTGAACACGATAACGTCATTGTTGATTATGACTACCAGCCTGAAGAAGAGGATACGAATACTCGCGCTGGCATCTATATTAACGCAGTTAAATGTGTGGACGGCGTAGATCGCCAAGGGGATATGACAGAGTTGGAGCTGGTTCTGCTGGCAGAAAGATGTATGGAGGCTACCTATGCCGATGAGGGCGACAAGGCTGACTATGACCATGATTACGGGGAGGAGTTTTAATGGAAGATAAAATTGAGTTTCCAGAAGAGTTTGAGCGCGGCAAGAATGATTGCCAGAATTCAAAACCGGCAGAGCATAACGCCAGCCGCGACTATAACAGGGGCTATGACATCGCATACTTCCAGATGGAAGCACTGACATCACTTAGTCTGCAAAGGGGAATAAAATGAGCGACAAAGCATCTGTATTTGAAACATTATCAGCAATAGACTGTAGCGATCACACTGAAAAGAAGGGGCAGTTTACCTATCTTAGCTGGACATTCTGCTGGCAAACTATTAAACAGCATTACTCTGATGCTGAGTACCAGATTGAGGATGATGTTGTATATCCTGACAGCACAATGGAGGTACGCTGTACTGTTACTATTCACGGGCTAGCCCATACAATGTGGCTTCCAGTTCTGGATTTTAAGAACAAGGCACAGCCAAATCCTGATGCCTTTTCAATCAATAGCTCTAGGATGCGCTGTCTTGTCAAATGCTGTGCAATGCATGGGCTAGGATTGTACATTTACAGCGGGTTAGTCGCCCCAGAGGTTCCAGTTGAGCTGATAGGTGCTAAAGGCATTGAACATATCGAGGAGCTGATACACAGTTCTGGAGCAAGTCTTGAAAAGTTTTTAAAGGCTTACTCGGTCAAGGTATTGTCTGACCTCACAGAAGATCAGTATATACATGCAGTCGATACGCTTGAGCGCAAGATTGCAAACACTGCAAAGGTATGATTATTCAGGGTAGCAACGAGTGGCGTGATGCTAGGTGTGGCAAGCCTAGCGCGTCAGGATTTGCCAAGCTGATAACGGCAACAGGCAAGCCCAGCGCATCTGCCAAGGGCTATATAGACAGCCTAATAGCAGAGCGTTTTGTGGGGTGGTCTGATGGCTTTACCAGCGAGGCAATGCAACGAGGGACTGACCTTGAGCCTCTAGCAAGGGTTAATTATGAGATGATAACTGGCAACGATGTTACTCAAGCGGGATTTATCACTGATGAGACTGACAGTTATGGTTGCTCACCAGACGGTATAGTTGTATTGGTTAGTGGTAGCAAGGGGTTAGAGATTAAATGCCCATTACCACCCGCTATGGCCTCTTACATGCGTGATCCTCAAGAGGGTGTAAAAAAATATTACCAGCAGATACAAGGCTCAATGCTGGTGACAGGATTAAAACAGTGGGATTTCTTTGCTTACCATCCAGAAATGCCTTTTGTTTTAGTAACGGTTGAACGGGATGATGATTTTTGTTCAAAGCTAGAGGAGCAGCTAATAATAGTTGTTCAAACGATTAACGATGAAGTGGAGAGACTGAGATGAGTACAGGTGATTACGACAATACTAACCGTGGCGGTGTTTGGAAGAACGAAAACAAGCTCACTGAGAAGCATCCCGATTTCAAGGGCAGCCTAAATGTTGGCGGCGTGGACTATTGGCTTTCTGGCTGGTTGCGGCCACAAGGCGCAAACCCCAAGTCTCCATCAATGTCTCTGTCAGTTCAGAGCAAAGACGAGGCTCACAACGCCGGAATAGCATCTGTTAAAACTGCTCAGGCCGCCAATCCCGATACTACAATCATTGAAGACGACATCCCGTTTTGAAAAACCCGTATTTAATAGATGAACCCACTGCCATATCGTTTTCTGGCGGCAGAACGTCAGCCTATATGCTCTGGAAATGCTTAGAGGCGCATGATGGCAAGCTGCCAGATGAGGCTGTGGTCACCTTCGCCAACACAGGAAAAGAGATGGCTCAGACCCTCGATTTTATAAAAGCCTGTTCTGACAATTGGGGGGTGGACATTGTATGGCTTGAGTTTGTCAGTCGCAAAAAAGACCCCAAAATTGTGGACTACAAAACCGCCAGTCGAAACGGTGAGCCGTTCGATTTACTGACCAGCGAAAAGAAGTATCTGCCAAATCCGCGCATGAGGTTCTGCACAACTGAGCTGAAAATCGTGCCGATTCAGAAATATATGTCCTCTATCGGCCACACCGATTTTATCACAGCGGTAGGCATTCGCGCAGACGAACCGCGCAGGGTCGCCAAGCAAAAAGCAAAGGACGATTACATCGTACCGCTTGCAGATGATGCCGTCACAATCGAAACAATCCGAGACTTCTGGGGTTCTCAGTCTTTTGGATTAGAGCTGCCATTTATGCCAGACGGAACATCAAACGCCTCAAATTGTGATCTATGTTTCTTAAAAGGTCGGCAAATTAGGGCATCAATAATGCGCGAAAACCCAAGCCTCGCAGACTGGTGGATAGGTCAAGAGTCAAAAATTGACGGTCGATTTAGGAAAGACCAGACCAGTTATCGAGATATGAAATTGATAGCCACCGACCAGCCCAACTTATTCGATTTTGGCAACGATGAATCCATTAGCTGTTTTTGTGGTGATTGAGTTTAATAGCACATTATTTTGGGAGAAGTAATAAATGGGCATTCGTATCGACATGGGTTCAGATAAAACCCAGCAGGCCGCTATTGCGCTATGCAACCAAATGGATCGAAAGGATAAGATTTTCGAGATGATGGAGACTAGGCGCAGCCGATCCCAGAACGATATGGTCAATGCCCTGTATCGCCAACTGGCCGGGCAGATGCAGGATCAATCGTTTAACGACATTCGATATGAGTGTAAATTGACAATTGGTGTGCCTATCCTGCGGCGAGATAATGATGCTTTCAGGGCATTCTATAACGCTGGTCTACTTGCACTAACTTATGAGCAAAAGCTGGTAGCAATGGCCTACATAGACATCACTAGCCTTATGAACAAAACCCAAGGCACTGAATTTATTGAAGAGGTCATAAAGACCTATTCTAAACAAGGTTATAGTTTAACCAATGAGGAGCAACAATGACTGAAATGGAGCAGTACCTGTGGATAAAAGTGTACACAATTATGTTGAAGAAGGAAGAGGCTCAACCGTTCGCCTTGGATCGAATTGATGCGGCTGACAGGGCTGTGGACGATATGCGGAACAGCAGGCTAGAGATTGAAGAGTAAAACCAAGCTGTGCGCCGTATGCCGTAAGCCATTTGTGATATACAGGACAACGCAGAAGGTTTGCGGCGTACACTGCGCTCTAGCGTTCAACCGGGGTCAAGACACCAAAGCCAAACAAAAGCGGCAGAAGGCCAAAGACAATCAGTGGAGGGAAGATAACAAAACGATGGGGAAATGGGCAAAAGAGGCCCAAACAGAGTTTAATAGGTATATCCGCACAAGAGATTCTCTGGCTGGTCACGGGTGTATTAGCTGTGATAAGCCAGCAGCCGTCATAGAGGCAGAGCAAGGGTGGAAGCAGGGCGGGATATGGGACTGTGGACACTATCTAGGCGTGGGGGCTTACCCAGAGTTGCGATACTGCATTATCAACGCTCATCGGCAGTGCAAGAGTTGCAATAGCGGATCATACAACCATGTAGGCAAAGGAAGGTCAGTTGCAGCCAGCTATAGAGTTAATCTTATCAACCGGATAGGCTTAGACTTTGTAGAGTGGCTAGAGGCTCCCCATGAAATGCCACAGCGCCGGGCAGATGATTACAAGTACATTAAAGAGCTGTACAGGGCTAGAACTAAGGAGTTGCAGTGAGAGGGGATAGGCATTAGAATAATTATAAATTGCCCCTACTTGGGGTTTTTTTCATTGATTGGAGGATGGCTTGACCGCTAAACTTAACGCCAAGCAAGAGATGTTCTGTCTCGAATACATTGTTGATCTTAATGCGACGCAGGCCGCTATTCGCGCTGGCTATAGCAAGAACAGTGCCAATGTTATTGGCTGCGAAAACTTAACTAAACCAGACATTACAGAGCGCATACAGGCACTAAAGGCTGAGAGGTCTAAGCGTGTTACTTGTGACGCTGATTACCTACTTACCCGGCTGATGGCAGAGGCTGAAGCTGACCTAGCCGACATATACACTACCGAGGGTGAGATAAAGCCAGTGCATGAGTGGCCTCTGATATGGCGGCAAGGGTTATTGTCAGGCTTAGACACTCAGCAGCTTCCTGAAGGCATATCAATCAAAGCCAAGCTATCAGACCGCACCAAGCGACTAGAGATGATAGGAAGGCACATAGGCTTCTTCAACGACAAGCTAACGCTAGATGGTGGAGATAGCCCCATAAGAATAAGCACCCCTTGGCGAATCACGCCGGTCAGAAACACTAATGGAAACGGCTGAAGTCTCAGTAGGGCTAGAGCTGGCAGAGCCATTAACGTGGCTACTGTCTAAGCCCAAGCGCATTAAGATAGCGGTGGGAGGCCGGGACAGCACCAAATCCACAGGGGTAGGCGATATTATGCTGATGTTTGCCGATCATGGTGAGCGTATCTGTTGTGCTAGAGAGTTCCAGAATTCTATTGATGACTCGGTGCATGAGAACCTGAGTATGGAGATAGAGAGGCTGGGACTACATCAGAAGTTTGACATCATGGCGAGCAAGATCGTTGGCCGCAACGGTGGCGAGATAATCTATAAGGGTCTAGCCCGGAACATCACAAGCCTCAAGAGTATTGCTGGAGTTAATCGGCTCTGGATAGAAGAGGGTGAATCAATCAGCAAAAACTCACTCAAGGTGCTGACTCCATCAATCCGCGCCAGTGCCAGAGATAACGTGACCAACATAGACCGGGATCAGTCCAGCGAGATATGGATTACAATGAACCGGGGTACGACTAAAGACGCTATTAGCCAGAAGTATCTGAAGAGGGCGGAGCCAGAGCTGGCTAGGTGCGGAAGGTACGAAGACGATCTAGTGATGATTGTGGAGGTGAACTACAAAGATAATCCGTGGTCGCCACCTGAGATGATCCAAGAGCGAGCCGATGACTGGAAGAACTTGCCCAGAGCTGAGTACGATCATATCTGGGATGGGAGATATTCTGACACCGTGGAAAACAATATTATTCAACCTGAGTGGTTTGATGCGTGTATTGATGCCCATATTAAACTGGGGTTTGAACCGCTAGGTCAGGAGCGCGTGGCCTATGACCCGGCTGACACAGGCGACAACAAGGCCGTTGGCTATGCTCATGGGCCAGTTATCAAGGATGTACGGGATACGGCTCTAGGCCGCATTGATACGGCCACAGACTGGGCTACTAGCTACGCCAATGACATCAAGCCCGATGTGTTTACTTGGGATGGTGATGGGGTAGGCATGGGGCTAAAGCGACAAGTGGCCGATGCTTTCTCTGGCAAAAAGGTTGAGATTGAGGTATTCAGAGGCAGTGAAGGGTGCGATCATCCGACTAGACGCTATGACCCGGTCAGTGATGACTCTGGCATTAAGAAGCAGAAAACCAATAAAGAAATGTTCACAAACAAACGGGCGCAGTATTACTGGATGTTGCGCGATAGGATTTTTCGTACCTATTTAGCGATTAACAAGGGGGAGCGTGTTTTCAACCCTGATGACTTAATATCGTTTAGTTCAGAAATTAAGCAGTTACCTGCACTAAGAACCGAGATATGCACTATTCCTCGAAAGTATGTAGGCAGTGGTAGAATTCAGATATTGAGCAAGCCTGACATGCTGAGAATGGATATTGATAGTCCTAACATGGCCGATGTGGTGATGATGTTAATGCGCCAAGTCGAATTAAAAAAGAAAGCAAAAAAGAAAGAATACCAAGGTTGGAATTGATATGAGCCAAAAAAAGAACTATGAGAACCATTCGTGGGTGCTTCAGGCGTTAGATGATGCCCAGTCAGCGGATCACGATAGACGAAACAAGGCTAGAGAGGCCAATGCGTTTGTGGACGCTCCTGATGGTCAGTGGGAGGATCGCTGGAAAGAGATAAACGACAACGCCCCTCGCTATACCTTTGATATGGTGACCTCACTGGTGGATCAAATCCACAGCCAGATGTCTCGGACAAGCTATGACATCAAGGTGCGCCCGGCTGGAGGTTCAGCAACTAAAGAGACTGCCAAGCTCTACGATGGCATGGTCAGGAACATTGAGAATATATCGGATGCAGATCAGGTCTATGACCAAGCTGGCCTTGAGTCCATTATTTGCGGTGTAGATGGCTGGGAGATAGCAACCGAGTACGTTGATGGCGATTCTTTCGATCAAGACTTAATTATTAAGGCCATACCCGACTATCTGGACTCAACATGGCTGGGAATGCACAAAAAGCGCGATGGCTCTGACGCTCAGTATGGATTTGTTCTGAGAGGATTGGCAGAGCAGGTATTTAAAGACAAGTACCCTAACCGTGGTGATGGGGGCAACTTAGGCTCAGACCGCACCAGTAACACATACTATCACCGAGCAGACGTTGTGATGATTGGTGAGTTCCGCTATCTGCTCCCGGTTCAGCATGAACTGGCTCTAATGGACACAGGTGAGGTCATTGAGGTTGATGCTGACTACCTAATGGTCTATGACGAGCTGCAAAGGGCTGGAAGCACTGAGATTAAGCGCAGGAAGCGTACTAAGCTGAAGATGTTCTCACGGCTATTTGATAACACCGGCTGGATTGGCAAGCCAAGAGAGACATTCTTCGAGAACTGGCTAAACATCATCCCAGTCTATGCCAACTGGAAATATGTCGAGAACAAGGTTATCTACCGGGGTCAGGTCGAGCAGGGTATGGATGCCCAGCGGGTTCTAAACTACAGCCTGTCGCGTGAAGTGGCAGAGACATCACTTGCGCCTAAAGACTTTTTCTGGGCCACAGAAGCTCAAGAGGAAGGGCAAGATTGGTCAAGGCTCAACGTATCGCAGTCGCCGGTACAGAATTATAGCTTTGATGAGGACGCTCCGGGGCCGCCAGTTCGAGCAGGCGGTGCTACGCCTAACACTGGATTGGCTCGAATTACTGAGACTATGCAGGCGATTATAGGCACAACCGCCGGGATGTTTCATGCCAACATGGGCGATAATAAGAATGCTCAGTCAGGTCTGGCGATCCAGAAGCTGCAAGATAAGGGCGATGAGGGCAACAACAAGTTCATGGTTGCCCGGCAGATAGCCCAGCGGCACACAGGTCGCATACTGGTTAATGCTATACCAAGAGTCTACGACCAAGGCCGTCAGGTCAGAATCTTAGGTGAGGACGGATCGTTTGACATGCAGGTTCTTGGCACTCAAGTACAGGATGAACAGACAGGCGAGATTGTTGTTCTGAACGACCTGAGTGAAGGTGTCTACGATGTAATCTGCACAACAGGCCCAAGCTATAGCAGCCGCCAGTCTGAGACTGTATCTGGCATTACGGCTATCGCACAGGTTGCGCCAGAGGTGTTGCAGCTAGGCGGTGATGTCCTGATGAACAACATGGCTAGTCCCGGCATGGAGCAGTTGGCGGCCAGAGCTAGGGCTAGATTGTTTAAGGCTGGAGAGATACCAGAAGACCAGATGACGGATGAGGAGAAGGCACAGGTTCAGCAGTCTCAACAACAGCCGCCGCCTGAAGACCCTATGATGATTGCAGCACAGGCTGAGATGAAGTCTGCTCAAGCAGAGGAGATAAGCGCACAGACTAAGCAGATGGAGTCGCAAGGCAACATTCAGATTAAGATGCGCGAGCTGGAAATCAAGTCACAAGAGCTAAATGTGCGTGAGTTTGAGGCCACCACAGACCGCTACAAGGCACAGGTTGATGCAGGTGACAAACAGGCCGGGATCGCTCTTAAAGGCGCACAGGCAGCTAACCAGCTTGCCGAGGCAGAGGGTAAGGAGCTTGAGAACACATCTAAGACATCAGGACTGAGCAGTGTTGTTCAGCAGATGCAGGAACTGAGCAACGCTGGAGGCCCGTTCGGTGGCTAAAATCCCCAAGAAGAAGTGGTATGAGGCAGGCGATGCTCTGGCCGGACTTTATGCTGACTCTGTGGAGTGGCTTGATAAGTCATCGGCAGCGGTAAGGGCTGAAGCTCAGAAGGCTAGGATGCAGAGGGCCAAGGAGCAGGGGCATAGCGTAGCAAAAGGTGAGAGTTGGTATCACGCCACAACAGGGAAAGAATTCGACAGATTTGACCCTGACATGGTCGGCTCAAGGTTTCCGCAGTCTTTCGGTGTCCACATGAGTAACAGCAAAAACGAGGCAACGCATTATATGCCCCCCGGCGGGACTATGCGTGAATTGTCTGTATCGCCAAAAAACACACTTGTAATTGATATACCCGAAGGCGGGCCATTCGTTACAGCTTCAATGAAGGCAGACCTTGACAGACCGGAGATTGTTGAGCGCCTTGTCATGGCAAAGAGGGCAGGGAATCCCTATGATTCCGTCAGAATAAGGAAAAAAGTTCCAGACGATTGGCAAGACTGGACAGGTGATAGCGGTTATAACGAAAATTTTATTATGTTAGATGAGTCGGGTATTCGTGACATCAACGCTCAATTTGACCCTGCCAAGCGCACTAGCTCAAACCTACTTGCATCATCTACAGGCACTGCTGCTCTTGTAGGGATGGGAGCCGCACTATCTGGTCAGCCTGCTGAAGCTGGCGTTGCAAGTCAACTGGCTAGGCTTGGCTATTATGTTAATGATATTGCTGACGGCGGTTTAACGCTATACAAAAAGACCGGCGAAAAGGTTGGCAACTTTGAGTATGTTGATGACGCAATTTCAGCGGCAAAGGCAGACTCCGGGGCCGTACCTGAAAGCGGAAGCGTTATTGATGCGCTGGTCAGGAATGCTGGAGACTCATCACTGCCTGATTTTGGTTATCGGGGAGGGCATACCGCCCCTATTGATCCTGAGTATCACGCTCCATTACACGATATGACGCAAACGTATCCTGATGACATATACAGCCGTAACGGGCCGAGATATTACGGGCATGGAGATGCAGAGCTAGATAACCCATCCTTTGATGTGATAAACGCTGTTAGAGGGAAACCGGAAGCGCCTGTGACTATGTACCGGGCTGTGCCAAACGATGCCCCAGATGAGATTTTTCCCGGCGATTGGGTTACGGCTAACGAGACATACGCAAGGCAGCATGGTGAAGGGCTAGGTGAGTACAAGATATTAAAGGGCGAGACTCAAGCCAAGAGACTCCGCACAGATGGCAATTCACCTCATGAATACGGCTATACAGGCGCAGCAATAGGCGCAAGCATACTCGGAGCCGCAGCACTGGCACCGCAAGAGGCAGAGGCAGGGGTTGTTAATGTCTTTAACAAGGGAAGGCAGCTTGTTGGTGAATTTGATGATAGGTTTCTTGGTGGTGTCGGCGGCAGCAACCCAAGGGTTAATTTGAGGGATAGAGTTGCTAACATGGAGACTTCTGTCACTCCCAGAGACATGAGCCGTCCTAGTAACATTAATCTCTACGATTACGAGGGAAGCCCTTATATCTTAACCCAATCAGACAGGTCTGCTGCTGGCGGTGAGCTTACAGGTATCAATAACACAGATATTAGCCCTGTTGATCTGCGTGGCGGCAGAGATTATATGTTTGATCCCAAGTCAGAGGGGACGGTCTGGGCATCAGCCCCTAGTGTTGTTAATAGTTTGGGCGGGAGGGCGAGTGTAGCGGCTGCAAGGCAAGGCAAGGACACGATTCTTTTGCCCTACTCTATGGCTCCAACAGGCATAGACTTTGCCACAATGCCCTTAGACACTATGGTGGGGTTTGCTAGGGCCAATATGAGCAAGGCCAACAAAAAGGCTTTGGACAAAGGCATAAAAGATATTATCCCAGAGTGGAATGGTGTTGCAGACCCAGATTCTGTTGAAGTTTTCCGTACCGTAGCAGGCCCAAAAAGAAAGGCCATTGCTGATCTTATAGATAAGAAGTTCCGAAATGTTAAAGGCGGGATGTCTATCTCTGAAGCGAGGGCGGCTACTTCTGACCCTGCTCAAATGATAACCCCAGATGGTGAAATAACTAACCTTGGCACGATAAACGCTACCGATAATATCGCGCAAAGCACACACCCTACCTATACTGGCGGGTTGAGAGGAGAGGGCGTTGGAGTATTGTCTGATCCTTTGAGTGTTCGCCCTTTCATGGAGCAGAATGGCAGAGTTTTAGCTGGTGACTCTAGCGATATACGCGCCTTAAGCATGAATCACGGTTTAAGCCAAGGGATCATTGATAGCAATCTTTTAAAGTCTGTCTATGGCAACGCTAACCCTCTTTTATTAGGTGGCATAGCCGCAACCACAGCAGCAGGACTGGCACTGTCTGGAGAGGCAGAAGCTGGCCCCGTTAACATCATTGATCCCATTACCGGCCTAATACGCAAGGGAATTGAGGCTTGGCATGGTTCCCCGCACAAGTTCGACAAGTTCAGCATGGACAATATCGGCACTGGTGAGGGCGCACAGGCTTATGGTCATGGGCTGTACTTTGCTGATAGTGAGGGAGTGGCGCGGGGTTATCGGGAGCAACTGACACGCGACAATGTCCCTGAGCTGGAAGTGCCATTCATAGAGTCGATGGAGGCTGTTGGGGTTGACTTAGGTAATGTTGGCGGGGAGGCTCTATATGAGTTTGTCACTCAATACGCGCATAACAAAGGTGATTTATTAGGCACAATCTCAGATGCAAGGAGAACATCCAAGCTGTTGAAATCTGACGGACAAGATGCCGCAGAGTTAGACGCAGTAATTGAAGCGGTAGATAAAGCAAGGGTAAACGGGTTTGAGCCACCTATCCCCTCCGAAGGCGCACTCTACCGCACAGAACTAGACGTAGACCCTGACACCCTACTGGATTGGGATAAGCCGCTGAGTGAGCAGAGTGAGTATATAAAAAATGCACTTGGCAGAGATGATAGGTGGACTACCGGAGAGAGTTTCCATAACCTGAAAAGCGGTGCTATTGATGACCAGTTGACTGAAGAATCTGGCGAGCTATATGAGTTTATCAGGGACAACCCTAAGTTTGATATAAATGAGCGAAACTTCAACTCAAGAGAAGTTATTGGCGAGTTTTTAAATAGCAAAGGCATCCCCGGCATACGCTACTTAGACGGTGGTAGCCGCAACGCAGGCGAAGGCTCATCCAACTACGTCATGTTCGATGACTC
>TARA_R110000782_G_scaffold66274_1_pt1 | contig 13434 bp, 23 predicted proteins | sample TARA_R110000782 | Tara Oceans TARA_R110000782 (sample SAMEA4397859) | marine metagenome | biome: Polar Biome; feature: [SRF] surface water layer (ENVO:00010504); material: water (ENVO:00002006), including particulate matter (ENVO:01000060) such as... | depth 5 m
GAATTTAAACCAATCGAAGATGACAAAGGAGAAGGAAAATAATCAGGAAAACATAAGCGATCACTGCAGTTATAACGAGTCTATTTATTCAACGACTGCAAGAAGAGCAGGAGTTGAAAATGATCCCACGGCTGATCATTTAAAAGTAATGAAGGTAACGGCTGAAAAATTATTTGAGCCATTACGGGAATATGTAGGTGGTCCAATTAGGGTAAACTCGTTTTACCGATCTGAAGCATTAAACAATTTAATAAGCGGATCGGCTTCAAGGTCGCAGCACATGAAGGGTCAAGCAATGGATTTGGATGCTTTAGGCGGACGGTCAAACGCTGAAATGTTTATGATCGTAAAAGATCAGCTTGACTTTGATCAGCTTATTTGGGAAGGTGGAAATTATGATGAGCCGGAATGGGTTCATGTTTCTTATGTTTCAAATAAAAAGAACCGCAAACAAGTTCTAAAAATGAAGCGAAAAGGGACAAGAAGGGAATACAGACCTTTTGACGGCTGCAAGACTTGTTCTTAGTCAGACGTTCTATCATACCGGTAACTAGACAAAGCCTCTTAGAGAGGCTAATTTAAAGCGACAGAGCCATGCCAATACCCAAGCCAAGATCGAAGGAAAAGCAAGTTGATTTTATGATTAGATGCGTTCCTCAGATGATGAAAGAATACAAGAAAGATCAAGCAATTGCAGTATGTTATCAAGAATTTAAAAATAAAAAATGAGTGAAGTTGGAATTGATGTTGACGGGGATAAAAAACCCGATTTTCAGTTGGATTTTAAAACGTTAATTTTAGTGGGAGGTATGATTTTTTCAATTGCTTCGTCTTATATGATGTTACAAAGTGAAATTGAAATAGCTAAAACGATGCCAAAACAAGTTGCTCCTGCTGATGATACAAGGGTAATTAATCAAAAGATTGAATATCTGATAAAAGAATTTGAAAAAAGCGAGGAAAGGATCAAAGACCTTGAGCGCAAAGTATATAAAAAATAGAAATTATGTTAAAAGTATTTTTAAATATTGTCGAAACTATAGTGCCAATAGCAGGAGATGTTGTTGAAAACATAAAATCAAAAGATGGTGGTGCCGGACGGTTTTTTAAAGCTAGATTTATTAAGCAAATGATCAGATTGTTAGTAACTGCAGCAGCTATTTATGCTTTTGTCACGGGCAAAATCTCATTAGAAGAAGTAAAAGAGATTGCTTAATTTGGATTAGTAAATTTTTTTACTAAATTAGCCTTACAATCTTGGTAGGGTTAAGGATTTTAAAAGAGCTTTTTTCTTTATAGCCCGACTGCCCTACCAAGCACGGGCTTTTTTTATGCGTCGAAATCACGATTCGGAAAAGCCTTAAAGACCAAGAATGTTGCAGGGTCAAGCGTAGTGAAGAAGCAAGCGTGCAGGGAATGGCAACGATCGTGTGAGCCATAATTAGCTTCAAGTTTTAGCAATGTTGATCGCAGGTAGCTAAAATGTCTTGACCAACTCGATTAACCCGAAGGCAAGAAAAGCACTTATTTCTACTAGGGATAAGTGTGACTATCCCATCCTCTTATATCCCCTCAGGCAAATTATTATTATCTTAGTATATGGCAAAAAAGAAAAGTATCTCAAGGGGCAAGCTAGTGTCTAAGCTAGACACGATATTTAGTCAGTACATTAGAAGAAGAAATTCAGACAATGAAATGGCGCAATGTTTTACTTGTGGTAAAACAGACTTATGGAAAAGACTGCAAAACGGACATTTTCAAAGCCGGTCAAATTATTCTACTAGATGGAACGAGATAAATTGCCAAGTTCAATGCGTAGGATGCAATATGTTTAAGCAAGGACAACAATATATTTTTGGTCATAATCTTGATTTAAAATACGGGGAAGGAACTGCTCATGAACTTTACATGAAATCTAAGATGCTTACCAAATTTTCAACCTTTGACCTAAAGGAAATGATTGAAAAATACAATGAGTTATTAAAAGATTTAGACTAAATTGCAAGAGTGTATATATTTGTGTAAAGGGCAGTTAAAAGTCAAATTTTAGCTGCTTTTTTTTGTGCTTACATTATTACTTATGAATTTTTTAGTCTATATTTGAGTCTCACAAAACTATATATATATGACTTTATCTTTACATAAAAAGCTGTTTTCCTTGCAGCAAGAAGTAGGAAAAATCTCCAAGGATGCTACAAATCCTTTTTTTAAATCTAAGTATGTTGACATAAATAGTCTTATTTCTCAGCTAATTCCTTTGCTGCAGAAAAATAGACTGCTCTTAATGCAGCCCGTTCAAGAGGGATTTGTTACAAGCAACATTATTTGCATTGATAGTGACGAGAATGTTGAAAGCAACATGAGATTACCGGAACTTGATGATCCACAAAAGGTAGGCAGTTGTATTACCTATTATAGACGTTATACTTTGCTAGCCTTGCTTGGATTACCTGCAGAAGATGACGATGGTAATGTTGCAAGTAATAAGAAACCAAAAGAAAAAGTTAGCTATAGCAATCCGGTGGTAACTAAAAAGCCTTTTTTGTTAAATAGCACACCGGAATATGCCAAGGTAGTAGACTACATTGGAAAGGGAGAGGCTGATCTTGTAATGATCAAGAAAAAATACGACATGAATAATCTCATGGAGCAACAATTAATCAAATTAATCAATTTAAACGATAAAAAATGAGCACATTAGTTAAAGCATGGATAGACATTAATAAGATTCCAACTGAGGAGTTTAAATTAATGGACAATGGAGACAGAAGATATTCTTTTATGATCTCAATTGAAGACGAAACAAAGAAGCCGTTTTATACAAATGCAAGTATTTACACGGATCAGACGAAGGACCAAAGAGACGCAAAAGAAAAGCGTTTTTACACGGGTAACGGTAAAGTAATATGGACAGACGGTTCAATTATTGTCGCTGAAAAAAAGCCTTATGAAGAAAAGGATCTGACTATCAAAACTGATGAACCCGATCCACCATTTTGATTCTTGTTTTAGAAGGGGCTAGTTAGCCCTTTTTTTTTTGTTACATTCACCAATACACACACACTATATATATGCAAACAGATATCTTTAAAGAACAGAACAAAGACAATATGAAGAAATTCCTTGCTGATTGCAAGGTTGACTTTACAGAAAGCTTGGAATATCCTCCGGTCGCATTATCACTTGGCGATAAGGTTATGGAAACCAAAGAGGGAAACCTAGTTCTACCAATACCGATTGGCACGTATGGCAACTTTTCCATGATTAGTGCTCCTGCCAAAACAAAAAAGACCTTCTTTTTATCGCTGCTAGTAAGCGCATACCTTTCGGGGGGGAATCCATATACCGGAAAGATTAAAGGTCACAGAGGAGACAAGAGTGTCCTTCACTTTGATACTGAGCAGGGAGAGTGGCATTGTCATAGGACTTTTAAAAGGGCATTTGAAATGTCTAATATTGAAGATTCAGAAAAATACCATACTTTTGGGTTGAGAACTATTGGATGGAAGAACCGAATCCCGTTCATTGAGCATTGTTTAAAAGAGAATAAGAATGTAGGTCTTGTCTGCATTGACGGGGTGGCTGATTTAATATCAGACATCAATAATGTCGATCAAGCTAACGAATGCGCAGAGAAATTAATGGAGTTAAGTGGCAAATATAAGTGTCATATTATAACGATTATTCATTCAAATCACGGAAGCGATAAAGCCCGTGGTCATTTAGGTACTTTTTTAATGAATAAAACAGAAACAGAAATCCGTCTTGAGCAAAATTCCATTAACACCTCGTGGGTTACGGTTAGTTGTAAGATGAGCAGGGGATATTCTTTTGAATCTTTTAGTTTTAAGGTTAACAACTATGGCTATCCGGAGGTCATAAATGATTTTTACGATCCATTAGCAGATGTTCGATAAAGAAATAAAGATTCTTAACTCTAAATATCAAAAATGGTTTAACATTTTGCATCATTTTGGATGCCCTGCAGATCAATGTCAAGACATAATTCAAGACATGTATCTAAAGGTTTACATAAAACTGACTGAAGGAGTTAATATTATGTTTATTAATGATGAAATTAATTATTACTACATTTATAAAATCCTTCGAAGCACCTATATTGATAAAGTGCGAAAGGAAAAAGGAGTTTTTTTTGTTAGTTTAGTCTATTTAGAGCAGTCAGAATCTGATCCGGATAACGCTCAACTTTATGAAAGTGTTGAGTCTGAACTAAAAACAATGTATTGGTATGATCGAAAAGTATTTGAGATAATTTCAAGTGGTGAAAGCATTTTAAAACTTGCTAAAAAGACTAATATTTCATATCATTCGCTTTACCACACTTTTAAAAAGGTTAAAAAACACATTAAAAAACTATTATGAAATTAGGAGATTTATTTTTTCACTTTACAAGACTGACGGGCATTAAGTGGCTAGTTGATAGCTATAATTTATACATGGGAAAGCCGTGCAAATGCGATGAAAGACAAAAAAAATGGAATAAATTAACATTAAAAAGAAAGAGAACACAATGACAAAGTCAAAAAAGAAAAAAATTAGCGAGAATTTTCTAAAAGAGGATTACGCAAAATGGAAAGTGTTTAGAAATAACGTGTCAAACACAATAACAAACGATGAATATAACCTCCTTTGTGATTTACATGCATATTACTTTCAGCATAAGTCGTATCACCCGTCAAAATGCTGCGGTCAAAAGACATTAAACAAATGGATTGCAGATTTAAACTTGCTTTACCTTGAGGGCTTGTAGATTTTTTAGTCTATATTTACTTTATGGAATATAAGTTCTTGCATCCTCAAATTGAAACAAGACATTTAACGGTCAGAAAAGACGATCCTAAATGGCTTGGATATTGGATGGATTGTTTACACTTTAAATATACACAGAATGAAAAGTAAAAAATTTGAACCCAAAATTGTAGAGGGAAAAGTAAACCCTGCAAAAGAATCCTTTTTAAAAGAGGAATATCAAGATGTAATTGATTTTTACATCAACACTACACCTTATCAGCATCTATTTTTTTTAGATTTAATCAAAGATAACTTGACTTTTTTTAGTCCAAATCACAAAGAGGTTTTTACCATAGATGAGGAATACACAATGAATTTTAACGGTCCATTTATTCAAATCAACATCAAATGATTCTGCTTTTAGATGCGGATTCACTAGTATATGCAGCTTGTTGTAGTCATGAGGATTCCGATGACATACTTACGGAACAAGAAGCAAAAGATAAGTACGACAGAAGTTTTGGCAAGCTGATAAACGAGATTGGCGAGTTAGTTTCTGTTGAGGACGTGCAAACCTTTAACGGCAGCCGTGGTAATTTTAGAAAATTTATTGGCAGTAGAAATTCCTACAAGGCTAACCGAACAAGAGAATTGCCGGAGCATCTAAATGCAGTCCACTCTTACCTACACACAGATTATAACGGGATAAAGGGATACGGTGTCGAAACAGATGACATGGTAGCCCGTTCATGGACAAAATTAAGCCGTGATTTAGGTAGAGATAACGTGATGATTGTATCAATTGACAAAGACTATCGTCAGCTACCTTGTTTTTTATACAACTACCATTGGAAGCGAAAAGAAATGTATGACATTTCAGAGGAAGAGGCGAGGTATAACTTTTATGCTCAAATGGTCTGCGGAGATCAAGCAGATAATGTCAATTTCTTCTTAGGAAAAGGACCAAGTTTTTGCCAAAAGTATTTTCAAGAATGCAAAACAGAATATCAATACAAAAAGAAGTTGTTTTTCTTGTTTAAAGAAAAATACAAAAGCAAAGCACGGGAAAAATACATTGAATGCTACAACCTTTTAAGATTAAAAACAGAATGACACAATCAGAAATACTCGTTGAAAAAGTTAAGATGAGAGAGGAAAGGATTAAAATGTTAAAAGACCCCACGATGGATCATATTCAAGCAGCAGGAATATTGAAAGGTCTTAAAAAAATAAATAGGGAAATCAAAAAACTACAAGATAGCTTATGAAAAAAACAAAGCATGATCAAAATAAAGACAATCATTTATCGCCAAAGAAGATGACACCTCAAGAGATTGCAGATAAATTAATTGTTATTACGGGCATTGATCCCTTTTACAAATCAAGAGAGCCGGAGGTAATTGAAGTTCGGTCTTTTTTGCTTTTTTTGTTAAGAGGCAAATTGAACATGAGGTGGATTGCAATAAAAGAGTTCTTCTTGCAGAACGGCAGGAAGACAGACAACTCAAGCATTATTAATTCCTACAATAATTATGACAATTATAGTAGGGGGAGCAAAAGATTAAAGAAATTAGAAAAAGAATTTACCTTTAATTTCACAGAAACCGTTGACGAGATCAGCAAGATTCAAGTTTTAGAAAATAGATGTAGAATTTTATCACGAAAAATTAAAAATTGTGAAGCACAGATTAAAAAAGATATTCAGCCTATTATTCACAGACGAGGGACGTGAGCCAAAGGCATATTGGATTAGAATCCCACAAAGATTCCATAATGAAAAAGAGAAGAATAAATTTCTTCAAAAAACAATCACTTTTGTAAACAAGAAAACCAAAATTAATATAAAAACAACACCGTATTATGAAGCAAGAAGTTGACATTAAGAAGGTAAAGCCAAACCCGAAAAACCCAAGAGTAATAAAGGACCATAAATTCAATGAACTAGTTACGAGTATAATAAAGTTTCCAAAGATGATGGAAAAAAGGACGATAGTTGTTGATGAGAACATGGTAGTCTTAGGTGGAAACATGAGATTAAGGGCAGCCTTTGATGCCGGATTAAAAAAGGTTTGGATTGATGACACGGAGGGATGGACTGAAGAAGAAAAACAAGAGTTTATTATTAAAGACAACGTTAGTTTTGGTCAATGGGATTTTGAAGCACTTGCAAACGATTGGGAAGGGACAGACCTTTCTAGTTGGGGTGTCGATATTTGGCAGGATAATCAATCAGAATTTTTTTCATTCGAATCAGAAGATGATGAAGGATCTAAAAATGAATTATCGTCAGACAATGATTATAGTAAGTTTGAATTAGTTATGCTGCATTCAAATAAAATTGAATTTTTAAATATTTTAAATAAAGTTAAATCAGAATTTGCTTTTGAAAAACACGAGGAAGCATTAATGCAAATTATAAAACAATATGAAAATGAAAAATGAAGCACTACAAGAAAACGCAGCGTTTGTTACGTTTAACAATGAAGATCAAGGATGTCTTTTAGACGATTCTAATCATAGCAAATATCCAATCCGATACTACAATGTGATTAACGGAATAGGACTTGATGCTTTTAATGCTGATTGCAGCTATTATGGTTTTATCTATGAAGGGACTACTGATTTAATATCAGTTGATCGTCCGGCAATTAAGCTAGAACAAGGAATGTACTTTTCAATCGTAGGTCCATTCCTTCTTAATCCAACGTGTCAATCAAAATTGGTGATTGTAGAGGTTTGTCATACCAAAGGAATTTATCCTCAAAACAATTACAAGGCAATGTTTAATGTCGGAGGCAAAATTGAAGAACATGGAAGGTTAAACTATATTGATGGCTGCACGGATTCGCTTTTAATTCCTCCAATAAAAATGGGTGATCCATGTTTTAATCATTTGCATTTTCCTCCTGCTATTTCTCAAACACCACATACTCATCCTAGTCACAGAATTGGATTAGTTGTAAAAGGAAACGGCTTGTGTGTCACTCCTTTTGGAAACTTAATACTAAAGGAGGGGATGATCTTTGTAATCAAGCAGTGGGACGGAAAAGAGTATAAGAAAGGACAAGATGGAAAAGATTATGAAGTCGGAAATCATTGCTTTTATACTTACGAAAACTCAATGGATGTTGTCGCTTTTCATCCGGACTCGGATTTTGGAGCAACGGACATAAATCATCCTATGATTAATCGGACAATTGTTGACGGCATTTCTGCTAATCAGATTAAAGATATTCAGACCAAGTCTTGAGAAAGAATTTCTACATAAAAGATGTACTTGTTGACATTCCACATTTAAAGAGAATAGAAGCAAAAGCTTGTTTTGACTTTCAAAAATTAATTAAGGAATTTGGAAGTAGTTGGTCAATAGGATTTTCTGCCGGAAAGGATAGTGTTGTGGTTGCTCACTTGGCTTCTAGGTTTGGGATTGTAGATGGTTGTTGTGAAGAGTCATTTTGCTTTCCTAAAGATCGAAAGGAAATGAGATCAATTGCAAATCAGTTAGGCTTGAATATAGAGTTTAGAGATTCTTTGTCTGATAAGTGGTTAAAAGACAAGCCTCAATATATATTCCCTTATCCAAAAGATAGCAGTTTGTTTTATGCAAACAGACAACAGAAAAGCATTAAGTCTCATGCACAAGAATATGTTGGTTTAATTACGGGGAGGAGGCACGAAGAGAATTCAATTAAATCTGAGTTATACAAAACAAGTAATGGATTATGGAATTTTCATCCGATTGCAAAGTGGAGGTCGGAGGATATATGGGGATATATTAAATGGAAGGAATTGCCTTTTTTAAGTATATACGAAAGTGAACTTGGTCAGCTAGAAGGTGCAACACCGTGGTGTAATATTAGCAGGAAATACACACCGGACACGAACAAGTGTTGGTCACTAGTTTATAACCATGACAAACCTTACTTTTTAAATCATCTTGTTAACGTTTACCCACAAGCCAACGATTTTTATGAAAAGCACATACGAAAGTCATAATAAGATATTAACCTATCTGCACAATATTGATAATCAACTAAAAGTAGCAGATATGATTATTGAACTTGAGTCAAAGTCGGTCTTAGATATAGGCTGCTTTGATGGGACTTTGCTTGGTGCTTTAATTAAGAGAAAATGGAAAGGCAATTATCAAGGCATAGATATCTCTGAAGACATGATTTGTCAAGCAAAAGCACTATATCCGGAATACACATTTCTTCAAGGAAATGTAATGGACATTCCCGAACATCTTGACTATGACATTGTTATTATTGGTGGAGTGTTTTACTATCTTGAAAATAATGAATCGCAGGAGGTGATTAATAAAATTGCTAGTATAAAAAAGGCAAAGCATATTCTCTATCACGATGTGTTTAGATGCAAAAATTCAATATACAAATTTGTTAATTTAAGATGCCTTGTAGAGAAAGGGACATTTTTAATGAGCAATGCTAAACATAGTATGTCAGCAGGAGATAATTCTAAGCGCAAATACAACCTCATATATTTATGAAAATAAGAGAAAAAGAATATTTAGATCAAAATGTATGGGACAAATCAAAGGATCGCATAAGATATTTGTATGATCGGTTTGATAAGGTTATCGTTTGCTTTTCTGCAGGCAAAGATTCAACGGCAGTTCTTCATGTTGCTTTAGAGGTTGCAAAAGAACTCAAAAAATTACCTTTAAAAGTCGTGTTCTTTGATGAAGAAGCAATTCATCCACCAACAATTGATTACGCAAGGCGAGTCTCTAAGAATCCGGACATTGATTTTGAATGGTATTGCCTAGAAGTAAAGCATAGAAATGCTTGTTCTAATGAAGAGCCGTTTTGGTATTGTTGGGACAAAGACAAAAAAGACAAATGGATATATGATTTGCCGAAAGAAGCAATCACGGAGCATCCCGAATTTGTAAAGGGAGAATCCTTTCAAGATTTTAGTGATCATATGTTTCCTCAGTCTTGGGGCAGTATTGCTTTAATAACCGGTGTTAGAACTCAAGAAAGTTTTAGAAGAATGAAGGCGGTTAGTACAAAAAAGAATGACAACTACATTGCCGGAGCAGTAAACGGGAATCTGCATAAATGTCATCCTATTTACGATTGGTCAAGCGAGGACGTTTGGCTTGCAGTTCATAAGTTTGGATGGGATTACAACAAGACTTACGATATTTTTAATCAAACCAAGCTTTACAATAAATTCTTGACTCAAAGAGTTTGCCCACCATTTGGCGAAGAGCCTTTAAGGGGACTTTGGATTTACGCTGAATGCTTTCCGGATATGTGGCATAAAATGCTTGACAGAGTTAAGGGTGTAGCCACGGCTTGGAGGTATGCAAATACCGAATTGTATGGAATAGGCAAAAGGGTAAAGCCCGATGACTTGTCTTATAAAGAGTGGGCAGAGGTTGTGCTTGAAAGCTATGATGCGTCAGTAGTAAATACCGTTAAATCAAATATAAACTCTGTAATTAAGCGCCATTACGATAAGACGAATGACTTGATTCCCGAAGAAAATGCTCACCCGTTAACCGGTACATCTTGGGCTTTTATTTGTAAGTTAGCAATTAAAGGTGATTTTAAAGGCAGGACTGCTCCTGCTTTAGAGGGAAACGCAATAGCTGCAAGGAAGAAAATGGGCATCGAATCTTTTGATCAGTCCATCCGGATGTATGGCAAACAAGAATTTAAAGAAAAACGATTTAACAAAGGAAAATGAAGCAACCATTAGATAAAATTACTTGGCTAAATAGGGACAAAATAGTGCCAAACAACTACAACCCCAATAAGGTAGCGCCAACTGAACTGAAATTATTGAAGACCTCAATCTTAGAGGACGGTTGGACTCAGCCAATTGTTATTAATCCGGACTTTACCATAGTAGATGGCTTTCATCGATGGACGGTGTCGGGGGACAAAGACATATTTGAGTTGACAGAGGGGAAAGTGCCGACCGTAATGGTAGAACCAAAAAACAAATCACATCAGCAGATGTCTACGATCCGTCACAATAGGGCTAGGGGAACGCATGGTGTATTAGAGATGAGTAACATAGTTACGGATATGGTTTCTGAAGGGGTGACGGGAAAAGAGATCATTAAGAGATTGGGAATGGAAAAAGAAGAGGTAGTCAGATTACTATTTCGTGCAGGCATTCCAAAAAGTGATGTTTTTAAGGACTCTGAATTTAGTAAAGCATGGGAACCAAAGTGAACAAACCGAACACAACGGATAAGACAAGGGAAAATAAAGAGATGCTTTTGACGGCATTGGAGAAATCGCTTGGAATTATAGCGACTGCCTGCAAGCAAGTCAATTTAAGCAGGACTCAATGTCATTATTGGCTAAATAACGATTCTGAATTCAAAGACAAATACAAGGAAATACTAGAAGTTCAGAAAGACTTTGTAGAAAGCAAACTTTTGCAGAGCATTGAAGATGTCAAGCATCCTGCTCAAGGAGCAAACATTAGATTCTATTTAGGAAGGATCGCCAAGGATAGGGGATATGTCGAAAGGCAAGAGATTACCGGAATGGAAGGTCAGCCAACAAACTTTATTATTGAAATAATTGACTCAGCAAAACAAAAAGATACAGACTAATATCGTTTATCGCCATCTGTCTACAAGCAACAAGAAGATTGTTGTTGAGCAGGGTGGTACACGGTCGGGCAAGACCTACAATATTTTAATGTGGATTGTCTTTTATTACTGCCCAAGAAATTCTAAGAAAATTGTGACGGTTTGCAGAAAGACATTTCCTGCATTAAGAGCCACGGTAATGAGGGACTTTTTGGATATCCTTAGAACTCACGAAATCTATAATGAAGATCATCATAACAAGTCGAATTCTGAATATGTTCTGTATGGCAATTTAATTGAGTTTACAAGCTTAGATCAAAGTCAGAAAATACGAGGTCGAAAGCGTGATCTGCTTTTTATCAACGAAGGCAACGAGTTGTTTTGGGAGGATTGGCAGCAGTTAATCTTTAGAACGCAAGAACGAATTATTATTGACTACAATCCGTCTGATGAATATCATTGGATTTATGACAAAGTGATTCCGAGAGAAGATTGTGACTTTTTCAAAACCACCTATTTAAACAATCCATTTTTAGAGGACTCAATTAAGCTTGAGATTGAACGGCTTAGAGATACTGACCCACAATATTGGCAAATCTATGGACTCGGTGAGAAGGCAGGAAGTGTCGCAACGGTCTTTAGCTATGTCGAAGTAAAGAAAGTGCCTGAGAACGCATCTTTGGTGGCTTTAGGGATGGATTACGGATACACGAACGACCCCACGGTTTTGGCTTCTGTCTACATTGATGGTTTTAACCTTTATATTGAAGAGCATTTGTACAGAACGCAAATGACAACGCAGGATATTCATAACTTTCTTGTCGAAAAGGGATTTGAAAGATCGTTGATCTATGCGGACTCTGCTGAGCCAAGGTTAAATGATGAACTTAGACGGATGGGTCATAATATTCAGCCGTCTTTAAAAGGCAAGGATTCTGTTAATGCAGGGATTGACCTTTTAAAGAGGTACAAAATTCATATTACGACTGACTCAAATAATGCAATTCAAGAATTTCGGAACTACAAATGGCAGGAAGACAAGACCGGAAAGCTAATCAACACACCAATCGATGCTCACAATCACATTATCGATGCCTGCCGTTATTCTACATACTCCATATTGTCAAGACCAAACTTTGGCAAATACGCAATAAGCTAAGTGCACCACATATGATAGTAACAGGCAAGGTGCTAGCTAGGTGCTAGCGAGAGTCTGACTAGGTGCTGCTTTGATATTTACTTGTGTATTATTTGGTAGTTAACTATTTATTGTCTATATTACCTAAGAATCAAACAAACGAATATGACAGACTTTGAAAAAAAGTATATGGATGGGGCAGCCCCGTTCTATGTAAACCTTGCTAAATGTGAGACAATTTCAATAAACGGAAACCCTACATTAACGGAGCAGTACAATCTGATAATAAGTAAAAGAGATTTTGCCCTTTATGAATCCGGAATGAAGCCGAATAGAAATTGGTCCTTTAATGCGACTAAAAAATATTATGGGATAACCGGAAATGCTACCGTTGCAAGAGCAAAATTCTTACAACTTTATAGCGACTTTATTTACTTTAAAAATGTTCATTTAAAATACGAAAAAGCATGAAGCAGGAAATAGTAAAATCAAGATCAGAATACAAAATCACGGGATATACACTTGAGAATATGTTAGAAATGGCATATGCTTATGGAAGGATTGATCAAAAATACCATCCCGACAATGTTACTGATTCCATAAAAAAAGACGCAGTTGCCCGAGCGTTAAAGATCGGGTGTGCAGATGTATTTGAAATCCTTGACAAATGAAAAACTCAAAAACCATTGAAACAATTAAGCATTTATTAGAAACCTATCCGGATTCTAAAGACGATGACAACGACTTATTAGCCCGTGTGTGGTATTATCAGTTAGAAGAGGAAGGATCATTAGGTTCTGCTGAAATTACTCGGTTCTGTAAGATCATAAAAAGAGGGATTTTGAAAAGTCCCGAAACCGTAAGAAGGACAAGGCAAAAACTGCAGGAAGTACATGAGGATTTGCGTGGTCATAAATATGCCGACCGTCAAAAGCATGAGAAAAAGGTGAGGCAAGAAATTCGT
>TARA_R110000782_G_scaffold120466_1_pt1 | contig 13429 bp, 19 predicted proteins | sample TARA_R110000782 | Tara Oceans TARA_R110000782 (sample SAMEA4397859) | marine metagenome | biome: Polar Biome; feature: [SRF] surface water layer (ENVO:00010504); material: water (ENVO:00002006), including particulate matter (ENVO:01000060) such as... | depth 5 m
ACAAGCAATTCGTTTTCGTTATCACGTGCAGCGGCTTCTATTATTTCGGGCAAACAGCTTACAGGCTTGGAGGCAGAAATGAAGCAAGAAGCAGACCGCGAAGCGCGGGCGTGTGGCTTATCGTTATCGGGAAATATCGCACTACCTGAGAAGTTTCTAAAGCGTACAAGCGCAGCGGGTAACTTACAAGCTGACAAAGGAATAGGTACAGACGTAGGCGAAGGTATCGCAGCACTACGCGAAGCTACTTTCTTAGAAACGTTAGGCTGTAAAGTGATTACAGGCGCAACTGCAAATCTACGTTTTCCTAGAATCTCGGTGGGTTCAGCTGGAACTTGGGAAGGAGAGGTAGACAGTATAGATACCAGCGAACAAGAACACGACGATTTAACACTAACACCTAAACGCGTAGCCGCTACGGGTATGTACAGCCGCCAGCTTCTTATGCAGGGCGGACAGTCAATTGATAATTTAGTTGTTTCGGATATTGCAGCTTCTTTAAATTCAGCAATCGACGCCGCAGCGTTTGGCGGTACTGGTACGGGAGGGCAGCCTACGGGCTTACTTGCTACTACAGGCATAGACGACCAAGCAGACAGCACAGACGCAAAAGCCTTGCTTCTAGCTATGGAGGCAGCGATGTACACCAACGGCGCAATGGGCGGCGACAATGTACATATTATTTGCAGCCCTACAGCTTACAAGCTTATTAAGCAGACGGCACTAGTAGGGAATGTAAATGCGCTTTACGATATGGCAAGCCAGCAAGCTAACGGCTACAGTATTAAAGGTACTAACTTTCTAACTGACGCAAGCGCAAATGTAGGCCGTGTAGTAATGGGTAACTTCGAACAAATGATCTTGACTTATTTTGGATCGGGAGTTGACATCACGGTAGACCCATATAGCGCGGGTGCCAACGCACAGGTTAAGATTTATGCAAATAGATTCGTAGACCTTGCAGCTAGACAGCCTAAAGCTTTTTCGAAGTGTGACAGCTTAACAGCTTAATACAGCTAACTAGATAACAACCGAAAGCGGCAGCGTAACTGCTGCCGCTTTTTTATTTACGACTATATGATAACCTACGTACGTAATACACAGCCTACAGATACAAATATAATAAGCTTAATAAACTTAAAAAACTTTCTTAAAGTAGACACTACAGACGACGACACACTAATACAGGCGCTACTTTCTACTGCCCGCGCGTATGTAGAAGACTATACAGGCGTACTATGTAATAGTGGTACTGTAACTTTCTACGCCGAAAGTTTTAAAGCTTTTAGGTTTTCGGCTGGGCCTGTTACTACTTTAGGGGATGTAGCTTATAAAACAGACAGCACTACATATACAGCATTAGCTACTACATATATAGGTGTTAGTTTTAACTCTATACCGCAACGTATAGAGTTTTACAGCCCGCCCACACCTTACGCAAATACTTTAGAACGTGTAAAAGTAAGAACTACTGCGGGGTATAATGAAGCCGCCGTACCTGATCCATTAGTTCAGGCAATGCGTTTACTTGTTGGCCACTGGTACGAACAACGAACACAGGTAATTGTAGGTACTATTACTGCACAGATACCGCTAGGAATTCACGCTTTACTTAACCCCTATAGAATACTGTAATGAGATACGGCAGACTAGATAGGCGTATAACTATAGAGGTAAAGAGCGCCGCCGCCCTTGACGAATGGAGTAGCACCCCGTACTCGTGGGTTACGCAGCTGCAATGCTGGGGGCAGAAGACAGACGAAAGCAGCGTAGAAGGTACAGACCTACAGCAGCTAGTAAATACTACGCGTACAGTATGGCGTATAAGATACGATAGAGATATAACTACTCAAATGCGCGTTAAATGGATAGAAGGGAAAGAGCCAAAAACAAGAACTTACTACTACAATATTACAGGCATAAAAGAAATAGGCCGCCGTGCAGCTTTAGACTTAATTACAGAACTAAGTAAGTAATGGCGTTACAGTCAGTAGGCCGCAAGAAATATACACAGCGTAAGATAGGCCCCACGCAGGGCGCTAACGTAGAAATAAATCAAGCGGCACTTGATACACTTATACGGGCTATAAATAGCTTACCCGAAAAGCTAGGCGACAAAAGTATTATACAAGGTATGCGGCGGGCTATGCGGCCCGCTAAGCGTATGGCTAAAAAGCTTGCGCCAAAAGATAGCGGGTTTTTAAAGCGGCAGATAACAATAGAGAAGGGCAAGTATACACGTAACAAAGCAGCGGTAACTATTAACCCGTACGTTGTACTAGGCGTAAAAAACAAGAAGGTCGGCAATAAGAACGCAAAGAAGTATTTACACTTTGCATTGTTAGGTACTAAAGCGGGCGTACGCAAAACATATAAGAAAGATTACTTTGTAATAAGTGGTAAAAGCACTAGCCAATTTAAAAAAGTACTAGTACAGAAGATAAAACACACAGGCAGTAAAGGCGTAGACTTCTTTAACGAAACTTGGAAGCGTACAAAGAACACTTGCCACCAACGTATGTTGCCCGAAATTGTAAAGCGTATAGAAGAAGTAAAACTAAAAGCGGGTATACGTTGATTAATTTCTTAATAGATGAGCTTAAACTTAATACTAGTTTAGTTGCTGTAGTAGGCGCTAATATAGTACCGCTTTCACGTTTAGAGGGTAGCACTACGCCCGCAGTAGTTCTACAGATGGTAGACGCAGACGCAGAAGAAGTAAAAGAACGCGCTTTAAATATAGATCTTACTACTGTAGAAGTTACTACCCTAGCTACTACACCAAAGCAAGCTTGGGATTTATCTATACTTATACGTACCAGTTTGAACGGGTACAGGCTAGAAGATAATATACTAAGCTGTCAATTTAGTAGCTGGGCTTCTGACGTATTCGAAAGTACAGAAGTATTTACTATAACAAGCACTTACATAGTACGCAATAAAATAGCGTACGTATAAAATAAATTACTATGGATATATTTTTAGATAATTGGCAAATGGTTTTACTAGCTTTATTAGTAGCAGCCCGCGCTATTGTTTCACTTCTACCTTCTGACGCCCCCGCATTAAAAGTATTCGGCTGGATCGACTTAATTATAACGGCGCTAGTAGGCGGCGACAAAAGAAAAAAATAAATAACCCCCTAATAAAATAACTGACTATGGCAGTAAAAACAGCAGGCGTACTACACAGTAACGCTATAGGCATATACGTATTAAACGGTGCCAACAATTACGAAGCAGTAGCTTACTCTACTAGCGGCAGCTTAGAGCTGAGCCGCGAAACAATCGACGCCACTACAAAAGATAACGACGGCGCAAAAACTATTATACTAGGCGGTGAAGGCTGGTCAATGTCTTGCGACGGGGTAGTAAACTATTCGGCACTTAACCAAGCAGGCACACCTAACACAGACGTACAGACAACTATTGATTTGTTTGACGCGTGGAAAGCAAAAACAGAATTGACTCTAGCTTGGACTAGCGGCGCAAGCGACGCAACCGACGCAGACTATATGTATACAGGTAAAGCGTTTATATCTTCTTACTCAGAAAGCGCAGGCGTAAACGACGTAGCTACGTATAGCTGTAGCTTTGAAAGCAACGGCGACATATCAAAAACTGCTATAACTAACGGTACAGATGTATTTAACGAACTAGCTTAATATGAGTAACACACTACGCGGCGCTTTTTCGCTACCGCTACCAGCTGGCGAAGTAGACGTACTACTAAACCTTAACGCCCTGCGCTTATGCACAGAGGCAGAAGGTATAGAACTAGGCGACCTACTCGAACGTATGGCAAGCGATAGCGTAACAGTACTACCTAAATTATTGTATGCAGCTTATAAGAATAATGTATACTTATCGGGTAGTACGCCTGCTTATGAATTTGAGCAGTTTGCCGCGCAGGTAGGTACGTTAGATATAGAGAATATACTAACGAATGTACAGGCAGCTATGGAGGCAGGCGAACAGGGAAAAGCGACGGCCGCGAAAGCGGCCCAAGCTTAACCCTTCGCTGGCAGCCGTTTTACTTTGGGGCGCTTAAGCTAGGTATAGCTCCTAGTTTGTTCTGGAGTTTTACCTTAGCTGAGTACATAAACTACCGCAGTAGCTACGAAGGCGAAGAGCGCGCAAAGTGGATTCACACAAGCAGCACGCACGCACTACTGGCGAATATAAACAGGGGTAAGAATACTACCCCATATACTGCGAATGATTTTAACCCCTACGCACAGCAGGCAGAAAAAGGCGATAAAGACAAAGTAATAACGGCGCCGCCTATAAAGCTATTTAATGCTATGCAAAATACCTTAAGTAATGAGTAGCAGCAGCGCAGCGTTTCAAATTATCTTTGGCGCAAATACTAGCGAACTAGACAGAGCGCTAAAGAGTACAGAAAAGCGACTACGACAAACCAGCCGAAAGCTTAACAGTATAGGCAGGGGGCTAACTAACGCAGTAACTTTGCCGCTTATAGGTATAGGCGCCGCAGCCCTTAAGAGCGCGGTAGATATGGAGAAGCTAGAAACTTCTTTTATATCCTTAACTGGGGGCGCTAAGCAAGCCGCCGATATGGTAAAGCAGCTGCAAGAATTTAGTGCTAGCACACCGTTTCAAATAGAAGGTATAGCAAGCGCAGCAAGGCAGCTAATAGCTACGGGTACAGGCTTAGATGAGGTAAACGATACGCTGCGCTTTCTTGGCGACATAGCCGCAGCGAGTGGTAGCGAGATTAACGACATAGCCGCGATATTTGCAAAGGTAAAAGCTAAGGGTAAAGTAGAGCTAGAAAGTATAAACCAACTAGCCGAAAGGGGTATACCTATATTCGAAAAGCTTAGCGAAGCTACAGGCTTAGCAAGTTCTGAACTAGGCGCTGGCGCTGTAAGTGTTCAGCAATTCGAGGCAGTACTTCGCGCTATGGCAGCAGAAGGGGGGCTAGCACACAACGCTATGCTAAACCTAAGCGAAACTGCAGGCGGTAAACTATCTACTGCTTTTGATGTATTAAAAGAAGCAGGCGCAGAAATAGGTAAAGAACTACTACCAGTAATTAAGAAGCTACTAGATAAAGTAATAGACCTAGCAAAAGCTTTTACAAATTTAGACAGCAGCGCACAAAAGAGTATACTACAGTTTAGCGCTTTAGCTGCCAGTATAGGGCCTATTACTAGGGTATCGGGTTTTTTAGTTGGTAATGTTTCTAAGCTAGTACCAGCTATGCGAACGCTAGGCGGGCTGATCTCTGTAGCTTTCGGAAGTAAAACATTAATAGGACTAGGCAGTTATACGGGCGGGCTACGTACTATAGTAGCTTTAAAAACTACGCTTAATAATTTAGCTGCGAAAACGCCCGTACTTATGGCAGCCGCTTTTGCTGTAGCGGGTATAAGTTCCTTTATAGGTAAAGTACAGAAGGCAAAAGCACAGGTAAAAGAATTTAACGATATACAGTATAACGCAAAGGCTATATTTAAAAGCCGTGCGAAGTTCTTTGAGGATGAAAATAAGCGGCTAGGCTACCAAGCGAAAGCTTTAAATAGTAGTAACGCAAGCGCCGCAGACTACAACAAAACACTAGAGAGTTTAACAGAAGAAAACGTACGCTTTGCTTTAAGTGTACGCGAAGGTACCGTACCCTTATCGCAAACTATAGGCTTTGTAAAGCTTTCGGCAGACGCCCTAAAGATACTAGAAGATAAAATGAAAGATGTAGTATCTTTCGGCGGCGACAAACTACCCGCAGCACTAGAGGTACTACGCGATAGGTTAAAAGATTTAGCCGCAGAAGCATTAGAACGCGAAAGCCTAACGGGGGCAGAAGAAGAAATAGTAGAAGTAACAGAACTAGCTAAGCTACTACTACGGGTAGCGGATCAAAAAGCACGCATAGCAGCTACAGACTTATTTACACCTGACGAAATAGCGAAACAAGAAGCACTAGCTAGCGCTATGAGTTCAGCTGCTATAAGCGCAGAAATTTTAGGCGCTCACGACCTAGCACAACAATACGACGCAGAAGCCGACGCAGCCGAAAACTTAGCCAATAAACTATCAAAAGCAAATGCTGAACGGGTTAAGCAAATAGAGTTAGTAAACCAGTACGGCGACAATGTAAACGGCCTACTGTCTGCCCTAACTAATTACGGGGCTACAGTACAAGAAAATCAAGCGATAGAAACAGAGGCGAAACAGACGGCAGAAGAATTTGCAACTAACTTAGTTAATTCTGCTGTATCTATAGGCGGGGCTATAGCGCAAGTAAACGCAGATTTACGCGAACAACAGAAAGAACTGCAAGACCAGTACGCAGAAGGTACTATAACGCAAGAAGAATACGTAAAGAAGCAGCGCGAACTACAGCAGCAAGCGCAAGCAGATAGGCATAGAGAGATTGCAATGTTTCTTCTTCAAATTATGGCGAAAGTAACGGCGCAAGCTATAGCGAACGCTTACCAGTCTGCAGCAGCTACAGGCCCCGCCGCAGTATTTACGGGGCCAGCTTTGGCCGCCGCAGCTGTGGCGGGTATGTCTGCAATGTTCCCAAAATTTAAGCGCGGCGGTATGGTAACGGGCGAAACTTTGGCAATGGTAGGCGATAACCAAAGCGGGAAAGAAGCTATAATACCCTTTGAACGTATGGGCGAATTTTTAGGCAAGTTCGGCGGGGGCGGGGGCGCGCAGCATATAGTAGTAAGCGGTAGGCTTTCGGGTAGCGATATACTACTAAGCGCAGAACGTAGCAAGCGAGGTACGCAAAGGTTAACAGGTGTAACGTTCTAAGATATGGCAGCAATAGTACGATACTTCGCAGAATTTAAAGACCGCAAGGGTAAAGAGTGGCGCGTAGAATTTTGTGACAAAGAATTTTCAGGCAGCGAAAGCGAAATAACACTAGGCGCAGACGCTTTTACATTGAACTGGGCAGGCGACGCGAACACCCCGCACCAACCTATAGTAACGTCTAGCGCTCAGTTTTTTCTAATAGTAGAAAGTACAGGCGTATACGACTGGCTACTAGAACTACCCAACGCAGCCGCAGACCGTTTTACAGTAGCTATAAAATACGGTACGGGGGTATCTTACTCTTTACGCTGGGCGGGTGTACTAATGGTAGACGGGGTAGAGATAGAAGATATTTACCTACCGCAAAAAGTTACGCTACAGGCTAACGACGACTTAGCACGCTTACAAGATGTACTATATAAATCTAGCGAGGCGGTAGAGTATACGGGTACGGCTTATATACACGAACATATACGCAACTGTATACTAAAACTACGCACGGCGCACCACTGGGAAGATAGCGACACACTTCTACGTATGGTACCTTACTTAAGGCCTTCAAATGATACAGACGACGGTTTTCAGCTTACACAAATTAAGCACGACTTTTTACACAACAGTAACGAAGAAGGCGAAAAGCAGTATTTAAGTACGTGGCGGGTACTAGAAGAAATAGCGTATCTATATGGGGCGCGTATATTTTTAGACTTCGGCGGCTTTTGGTTCCAACCTATTAGCGCCTTTACACGAGATACAGCACAAGAAAAACTACTAGGCGTAGAGTTTTACACTAAAGGCGGTACTATATATACAGGCATAGATGTAACCAGTTACAACGATTTCGATACAGATATAGAACGAATACGCGGCTGGTCTTCTTCTTTTTTACCACGTATAAAAAGAGTAGAACGCGAGTACAACAGCGGCGATACTTTATATTTAGGTTATCAAACACAGTGGCCGTACGCTTCTAATTTTGGTGATAACGGAGATGAACTAGTTGAAAATTTAACAGACGCCCCGAACCCCGTATATTTAGGTACCCCGCTAGGCGGTTACTGTTTCGTACAGCAAAATATGTTACCGCGCTTTCGTTTCTTGTTTGTATGTAAAAGCAATGCTATAACAGGCTTAACGGGTAACAATAAAGCGGTACGCTGGCGCTTTGAGCTATATATGAAACTGGACGCTTACGGCGCTTCAGATTACTACTTAAATAGAAACTTATCACACGATACTACAAACACTACCCCGCTACTACTTACTGACGGTTCTATAGTAGAAGTAAGCGGCGTAGACTATAGCGCCCCTACGTGGGGTACAAATGCAGCAAATAGGGCTACTTTTATAAGTACACCAGTAGACGGTACACAGGCCCACACTATAAGCGAGTACTTAGAAATAAATTTACCCGAAATAAACCACGAAGCAACGGTACTAATAGCTGTAGCTGCGCACGCTATAGACGCAGACGGCAACGATCTTACAACAGCACATAGTTTTGTAATAGCACAATACGCACAGGCAAATACTTTATACCCTGCACACGGCGAAGTTATAGGCGCAGATAAGTACCTGTACTATGCAGAAGCAGAAGGCGGGCGCGAAGTTATAAAGCTACCGCCCGCTATAGTTGGCGACAAAACAAGCGAAAGCACCCACAACTATACAGAGTTTAGCGGGGCGCCTACTACGCTTTGGGAGAAAATAGACGAAACAGCGACAGAGCCAGTACACCAGCACGTAGTACGTGAAATACTATCATATAGGGCTAAGGCTATGTTAATACGTAGCGGCTTATGTAGACCTATACATACTAATAACAGCGCAGGTATTTTACCCTTTGGCTATAGCTTAACAGAGGGCACAGATATATATATATGTTTAGCTATGGACTGGCACGGCGCACGGGCAGAATACGATATACAAATAGGGCTGTTAGATCGAGATACTAATGTAATAAATAGCGAAGACGGGGATATACCAGTAGTAGGCGCCCCGCCACCTACTGACGGCGGCCCCGTAGTTATACCTAGCACACCCGCAACGCGAAGTACAGAAGCGCAAGAAACGAATAACAATATACTTGCTACAGTTTTACGCCAATCTATGCGAAAAGAGGAGCGCACGAAACTAAACTATATAACAAGTACCGCCGCTATTGATTTAGACACAGTTTTAATAGTACTTAATAGGATAGTAGGCGACTATACAGCAGACGCGGGCGCGGTAACAGCTATAGCGCCTATAGGTATAGTAACAACGCCAGCAGTAGAAATATATAAAAAAAATGCTAACAGCGTAACGCAGTCTACTACAAAAATACAGCTAACAGTAGGGCAGGCGCTAAGTTCTAGTTATGCTTTGCAACTACCGCAAAGCTTACCCGCTACAGGTGACGAAGTAGTACTTCTAGGTTCTAACGGTAAACTTACGCCACTTACAGACGGGAGTAGCGGCGAAGTATTAACCACTAACGGCGCAGGCGCTTTAAGCTGGGCGGCTGGGGGCGGGGGTAGTTCTGACGGCTGGCACGGTAGCGCTACACTACTAAAGGTAATGCCTACAGAGTTTATAATGAATGACGACTACAGCAGGGCGCCTACTATGGTAGAAGACGACACAACGAATACACTAGGTATACGCGCCCCTTCTTCTGTAAATGAGTTATACGCCTTTGTAGCTATACCTACAGGGTACAAAGCTACACACGTACAAGTTTACGCCTCTGTATCTACAGCTTTAGCTGTTAACTACGGCTCTTTTGACCACACTACAGGCGCTATTGTATCTAAAAATACTTTTGATTTTAATACAAATACTGACGTTTACGACTTAACAAGTTCAGCTACTATAGGCTGCTATATAAAACTACTGCCTGCTAGTTCATCAACTATGATATACGGCGCAGACGTAACAATTGTAGCGGTATAATGGTACATAAAGAAATCATACTACACTGCAGCGCTACACCGCCGACGTTAGATATAGGGGTAGGTACTATTGATAAGTGGCATAGGGCCAAAGGCTGGCGAATGTGTGGTTATCATTTTGTTATAAAGCTAGACGGTACTATAGAACGGGGCAGGGCGTTAAATGAATACGGCGCACATACTAAAGGCCATAATACAGCTGTAGGGGTATGCTATATAGGCGGGCTAGATACAAACGGTAAACCAGCAGACACGCGCACAGAAAAGCAGCAGCACGCACTTTTGAAACTTATAGAAAGCTTAGCTATATGCTTAGGCAGCTTAACTATACACGGGCATAATGAGTACAGTACCAAAAGCTGCCCCTGTTTCGACGTACGCAAAGAATACTATCTACATTATATAGCTAATAATGAGCAAGGAAAGTAACCCGTACTTACATCTACTTAGTCAGTTAGATATAACGCAAGCGTTCAAAACTAAGGGGCGGCTGCGGCGCTGGAGTGCTAAGCGCACAGTAGGCGGCGCGGTAGTAATAGAAGCTTTGTACCAAATACACGAGTACGGCATAACGTGGCCCGCTATAACGCTTACAGCTGTAGGCGTACTGCCGCTTTGTTTGTCGTTTTTTGAACATATAGAAAAATGAATAGAGAGTTTAGCGAGTGGGTAACAGTTAATATTTTAGGGGGTATTTGGGCTATTGGGGCGTATACCGAGATAATACAAGGCGCGCTTCTTATGCTTGGTTCTATAGCCCTAATATGGTACAATGTAGAAAAAGCTTTAAAAGTACGGGCAGAACGTAAGAAGCTAAAAGATAAATGATAAGCCTATGTATTATACTTATATGTCTTGCAAATGTAAAGTATAAGCTACGGGCGTATAGAGTAGTAGACACCGCAGACGCGGCTATACTTTTACTATGCTTATTAAGTTTACTAACAGGCTAGAGTTGATAAAGTAAAGCCCTGTTTTTTTTTTGTTAGAATATAAACGCTTAGTATTGCGGTATATATTAACTATCTAAAAAAAATGAATTTTTTAAATAACACGTACGAACGCGCAGCTACAGGCAGCCAGTACTTAAAATTTGCCCCTAACGATAAGGCAACGATTAGAATTATATCCTTACCTGTAGAAGGTATTGAGGTATGGAAAGATAAAAAGCCTTTACGCTGGAAATTTGCAGGAGAAATGCCTAAAGAAGCGTACAGCGCAGACGATAAGCCGAAACCCTTTGCAGCGTTTGGGGTATGGCACTACGAAGCTAAGCAATACAAAATTTACCAGTGCAGTACGCGCAGCGTTTTACAAGAATTAGCGAACCTTAACGAAGTAGAAGGCGATCCTTTAAGCTACGATATTACAATAACACGCAAGGGCGCAAGCTTAGATACTAAGTATTACGTTAAATCTAGTAAGCCTACAGAGTTAACAGAAGAAGTACTACAGGCTTCGCAAGAATTTGCGGCTAATGTAGACTTAGGCGCGCTTTTCACAGGTGAAAACCCCTTTAAGTAATGAAAGTAGACACAATACTAGACAGGCTTAAGAAAGGTTACTATATAACGTATAACGACGTTAAAAGCGTTATAGACGACATAGAACCTTTAGACCGTTTGCAACTCGAAATGAAGCTAAAACAGCGTAAGCTGGAGCTACTGTTAGACTTCGCACAAGCTAAGACAGGACGCGAACCTATATATCAACAAGCAGAAGTAATGCGCCGCAGCTTATATATAGTAACTGGTAACAGCTGTTACAATATGGACGGCGACAAATATATAAGCGATGAAGGGCGTATAAAAAGCAAAGCGCAGCAGAAGAAATACTACCAGCTGTTAATAAATTCAATAGCTAGATAATGCCACTTTATAAATGTAAATGCGGGGCAGTTGAGCTACTAGCTAATAGGGTAACAATAAAAATAATAGAAGGCAAGGCAGTACACAATATAACGTGTTTAGACTGTGGCGAATATTTAAAGCTTGCGAACCCTAAAAATGGGGAATGTGCAGGTTTTACAAGTAATAAATACGGTCAATTATGAAAATAGAAGATATACGCCTAAGCTTTAGCGCTTTAAAAGCTTACAGTAAAAGCCCTGCACACTTCGCACACTATAAAAAGAGCGCTTTCAAAACTAGCGCAGTAATGCGACGCGGCAAGCTTACGCATACCCTTACACTAGAACCGCATCTACGCGATACATTAAAAGTAATAGAGTGTAATAGTAGGGCCGCAAAAGCTTACAAAGAAGCAGCAGCTATATACGGCGAAGAAGAAGTATATACTAGTGTAGAGGTAGAAGCAGCTGAAAACTTAGCGCAGAAGGTACACGCGCACCCCTTAGCACGTAAACTTATACGCGAAGCGGTAGAGGTAGAAAAGCACATATACTGGCAGCTAGAGGGTGTAAACTTTCACGGCTTTGCGGACGTAATAGGCCGCGATTATATAGCAGACTTAAAAGTAACTGATAACGAACCGCGCAAGCTGCAACGTTGGGTACTGGATAACCTGTATCATATGCAGCTGGCGCTATATTCTTACGCAGAATTTAACCTACATAACGCTGTAAAGCACTACTTAATTACTATAGATCCTAACGCGCCGTACGGGGTAGTAGTATACCAATTAAGCGCCCCGTTTATAGAAGACGGTATACGCCGCGCTAAGCTAGAGGTACGAATGTTTAAAGAGTGGTATAAAGACTGGAACGGCGAAAGTACGCCGCTTTCTTACGATATGTTCGAAGAAGGCGAAGCGGTAATACTAGACTTACCAAGCTGGTACAAATGAGTAATATAGAACTAATACAAACAATAAAAGATAGCACAGAAGAAGAAGCTATAAAAGCGCTAGATAAGTACAGTAGCGAGTACGCCGCCCTTGTACTGTTAACACTAATGAAAGAAACTAAATAATATGACAGCACACCGCAAAGGCTTAGGCTACGAATGGAAAGTACGCGATAAATTCAGGGCGCTAGGGTATACCTACGCCTGTACTAGTAGGGGAGTAGATAGATCACTAGACGCGGCAGGGGTAGACCTTGCCAATACTGGCGACTTTTTAGTACAATGTAAGGCGGTAGAACGTGGACTAAGCGCCCACAAAATACTTGACAATATGCCAAAATGGAAAGGTAAAATAAGGCTAATGATACATAAGAAGAATATAAGAAAGCAGCACGGCGGCGAAGTGGTAAGTATGTACTGGGCAGACTTTGAGCGCTTAGTACTAGACGCAAATAAGGCAAGGGCTTTACAGAATGAATAAAGAAGAAATGCAGCGTATAAAAGAAGAAATAATAGCACTTAGGCGCGAACTAAAGCGGGTAGAAATTACAGAAAAGCGTACAGGCTTACGCTATAAATTAATAGATTACCGCATACAAAAGCTGCATAGTAGCTTTATAGACGCTAGGCAAGTACAGCTACTGCACACCTTAGCAGAACTTCGCCACGTATGGGGCAAGCGCTTAAACTGGACAGATGAAGACTTTAAGAAATGAGTAGGCAGTTTTTAGGTATATGGATACCCGCCGCGCTTTGGCTAGATAATACCCTAAGCATAACGCAGAAAGCTATACTATTAGAGGTACAAAGCTTTACAGAACATAACTATCAATGCTTTGTAAGTAACGAACACCTAGCCAAGCTGTGCGCCGTAAGTAGTAGCGCTATAGAAAAAGCTGTA
>TARA_R110000782_G_scaffold62003_1_pt1 | contig 13410 bp, 10 predicted proteins | sample TARA_R110000782 | Tara Oceans TARA_R110000782 (sample SAMEA4397859) | marine metagenome | biome: Polar Biome; feature: [SRF] surface water layer (ENVO:00010504); material: water (ENVO:00002006), including particulate matter (ENVO:01000060) such as... | depth 5 m
AGTATTGTCTGAAAACTCTGACTATGTACTTGATAGCACAACAGACTCTTTATTTAGGGTACAGGGTACAGGGTATAGAAGCTGGGCATCTGGTCCTAATTCTGTACAAGTTACTTATACAGCAGGATACGAAACACTACCAAAGGATTTAATATTAGCAGTAGTAGACTTAATTACTTACTACCACAAAAACGAACAAAAGGCAAGACAGACTATTGCAGGAGCCACTTTGCAGAATAATAGTACTACTAGCCATAGCGATCATATTGGATTCCCTGACCATATTAAGAGAATTCTAGATCTTTATAAAGTACTGTAATGGCTCGTAAGAATCTATTAGATACTTTAAATCTTATAGAGAAGAGAATATATAGTAATTCAAAAGAGTTTAGAGCGTTAGTTTCAGACAGAAAAGCGCATTCTATAACTGTAGATAAGAAAGACTTAATTTTTCAAGTTAGTGCAGAAATGAGATTTAGGTTAGGGGTTAAAGAGCTTCCTGACGAAATGAAACAAGTAATAGAACGTCAAGTTACTGTTATGTGCAGAAAGTTTTATACCGCTTTGCATCCTAAAAAATTCAATACTGTTAGAAAATCATATGAGACAACAGGTCTAAAAGGTACAGCAGTTAGTTTCTCTATAGTATATGCTGCAAAAACCGTAACAGATACAACGAATGTATTTAAACGATTTAAAACTATAAAACAGCAAATACAAAAACCGCTACTCCAGGCTTTAAATAAAGAGATAGAAAGTCTGAATAAAGGAAAGCGAAAAGGTAACAGGTTCAGTAATATAAACGCTAAAGGAGCGGGCTTCTTAGATATAGGCCATGGTGATGACTCAAGTGTTAGTTTACAGAGACAACAAGAAGTAAATAAAGCTTTGTTTAACTTCGACACTAGTAACTCTCCTTTAGCACATAAATTCTTAGGAGAGCTAAGAGATAATTTAGGGTTGAAAGGTAGCAGAGTAAATGGAAGAAACTCAGATACCATTAGCATCTCTCTAGAAAGTAAAAATATAAACCGAGACTCTTTTTCCAAAGGAGAAGTAGCGGGGTTGAACAAAGCCATAAAAGCAGAAATAGAAAAGCTAGGGGGCCAATATTGGGTTGATCAAGAAGGTTCCGACTCCAAAGCTACCAAAGTAGAAAAAGAGATAGTAGACGCGTTTGTTTCTAACCTAAAAGGTGTTAAGAAAAAAGTTAAAAGAGCTAAGAAAGGCCCGATTAAAAAAGCAAATACATCAGGCGTTAAGAGCAAAGAAAGAAAACCTAAAGCATCTGTAGGAGCAGCATTTAAAGATACTAGTGCCGCAAAAACAAAAACAAGAAAATTAAATAAAAAAGGTCTTGCATCCACACCTTTACAGCTCATAGGCATAATGAACCAGAGATTGCCTCAAGAAGTAAGAGAAAATATGCAAACACCTGCGCTAGTAAATAGAACTGGTAGATTTGCAGATAGCGTAAAAATAACAGATATTAATAGTACGGCCAAAGGGTTCGCCAGTGTAGGGTATACCTATGATAGAGACAACTATGGTCAGTATGAGTCCACTAGTGGCAGCAGATGGGCTGACCCAGATAGAGACCCCAGAATGTTAATAGATAGATCAATACGAGAGATAGCTGCAACAGCAGCATTAGGTAGATTTTTTACTAGGAGAGTTTAATGTCAACAAGAGATTATACAACGAGACGCCAAAGTATTATCAATGCTCTTGTAGTTAAACTTAAAACTATAAACGGGGAGGGAGACTTTCTCGCTAATTTAAACAACAATGTAAGCCCTCGTCTCAAGTTTTGGGACGAAGTAGATGACTTCCCAGCTGTTCACTTAAATGCCGGGCAGGAAACTAGAGAGTATCAAGCAGCAGGCTATAAAGATCGCTTCCTTAGCGTAACAGTACGCTGCTATGTAAACGAAGAAGACGCAGTAGACGCGTTAGACAAATTACTGGAAGACGTAGAGGCTGTCTTAGAGACAAATTCTAGGTTGAGTTATACAGATCGACAAGGTGACAATCACACTACACAACAAATTTCCATAATTAGTATTGATACTGATGAGGGAGTGCTCGATCCTTTAGGCGTTGGAGAAATGCAAATAGAGGTTCGTTATTAGAAAATTCTGGCAGGAACAAACGTTCAAGACCAAGTCTTTTCAAGAAACATAGGAGATAAACTATGACAGCAGCAAATACTACATTATTTTTGCAAAGAGACACAAAAATATTTGTAACAGAAAAAGCAAATGCTAAAGCGTATGAGATTCCTGCTCTAGAAGGTCTTTCATTCTCTCAATCAGTTAATAATGCAACAGTTACTTTAAATGAAGCAAGTCCAGATGGCAACACTCAACGTAGAGGCTCTGCAGCTTTTGCAGAATCATTAGCACCTGCCGAGTGGTCTTTTCAGACTTACTTACGCCCTACCTTAGAAGATAATGGCGGCAATTATGTAAATGGTGATCGTGATGACGGCAATAAACATGGTGCAATCGAAGAGATTCTATGGGCAGCATTAGCGGGTGATTTATCTGCTACTGATGGTAATAGTACGACTTTTCCTGCAGATGGCAGTAATAAAGATATCACAGGATGGACTTTTGGTACAACGAATGCTACTCTAGATTTTGCAAGCTCAAACAAACTACAGTTAGCCAAACTAGATATGTTTTTTGCACTTTCAGGAATGGGTACAGCCTCTGACGATAATCTAAATGTTATCTATCATTTAGATGAAGCAGTTGTAAATGAAGTAAGCATTGATTTTGATATTGATGGTATCGCAACTTGTACTTGGAGTGGTTTTGCAAAGAAAATTGCTGAAGTAACTGGTGGTGCTCGTCCAGACAGTACTACTGCGGGTTACTTTCAAAATATTAGTGCTAACAATGTTATAACTGCGACCCCAAACGGAGATACAGTTACTGCACAAAATACTTCAACCTCGAACTTTATTCAAAATAGATTAAGTGAAGTTGTACTTGCTACTAATAGTGGAACAGATCCAAACACTAATTACTTAGATGCGTACACTGTTACACTAACGGGCGGTAGTATTACAATTAGTAATAATATTTCTTATGTTACTCCTTCTATGATGCAAACGGTAAACCAGCCTTTGGGTCATGTAGTAGGCTCTAGAACAGTTTCAGGTAACTTAACTTGTTATGCGGATTCTACAACAGGTCGAAGTATTGATCTTTATGAAGATTTACAAGAAGCTAGCGTATTTGATGCTACAAATATGTTTGATTTGAGAATCTACTTAGGTGGTAAGGCAAGTGCTTTCTTACCTAATGGTCCAGGTGCTTTGTTCTTCTTACCTGCAGCGCATATCGATATCCCTACTCATAATATAGAAGATGTTATTAGTTTTGATATAGGATTTACTGGTCTAGCCAGTAACGGTGTATTCGCCGTCAATGCTTCTACAGGAGTAGTTACACAGACTACTGCAGTAACCGCAACAAACTCATTAACTGCCACAAATGAGTTACTAGTTGTAATGACAGGAGCATAATCCTTCATAACTTAAAAAAGGGGCTTCGGCCCCTTTTTTACATCCTAAAAAAAGTTCTTGACTTTTTCCTTGAATTAAAATATACTATCTATTATAAATTATTGGTACTAACTCTATTTGATTAGTACTCACATTCTGTAGAATTATTAAAAAGGTTATTTTTATGAGCGACACCCCTGTATCTTTGGCATCTTTGATGACACCAAGCAAAACTGTAACATTAGATTTTCCCGGCTATAAGGATTTACAAGTCGACTTATGCTATCTAGGAAGGGATGAATTACTTAATTTACGTAAAAAATGTGTCTCTACTAAGTTCAATAAAAAAACGCATCAGCCAGAAGAAGCGTTAAATGAAGAAAAGTTTTTAACAGAGTACTGTAAGGCAGTAATTAAAGGGTGGACAGGTTTCAAATATTCTTACCTAGAAGAGCTTCTTTTGGTGGATATATCAAATCTAGACCCAGATGATGTGCTTCCGTTTACACAAGATAATGCAGAGACGTTAATGAAAAATTCTAACGGCTTTGACACTTGGGTATCAGAAACTGGAAGTGATCTAGAAAATTTTACTGGGCGCAAGTAGAGCGCATACAAGAACTACTACAAAAGCATATAAGAGAAGAAGACCAGACTTTTGATGTAGCTAAGTATCTATTGATTTGCGAACAGTTGGGCGATGAGCCTGACCCACAAAAGATGCCGGTGAGCCCCTCAGTATTTCCTGCGGAGGTTCAGACGGCATTTTTTGTGCTTGGCTTTCTAGAGGACAACTGGGATGGATCAAGCGGTTCATACTTAGGGAAGAATTGGAATAACCTAGAATACCTATTTAACTTATATGAAGTAGAAGACCCTAAAAATGTACTTTTCTTTATGAAAATATACGAAGGATGCTTAGTGACTTATAGAGCTGATAAGTCAGAGAATAAGAGAAAAGCAGAAGAGCGAAAATCAAAAGCATCTTCAGGGGGCGGTAAGCAATACGCTCATAATGTGAAATTATAATGGCTAAGAATAAGGTCGAAATAGATGTAAAAGTAGATGACAAAGGCACTACTGCAAAAGTAGGTGTTGGAGCAAAGAAAGCAGCAGAAGGCTTAAATAATACGGCCAAAGGTGCGCACTCTGCAGATCGTCGACTAAAGGGTGCAGCAGGCGCTTCTTCTAATGCATCTAAAAACTTTTCCAAAATGTCACAGGGCATATCCGGTGGGCTAGTACCTGCCTACGCAACTCTTGCCGCTCAGCTATTTGCTGTTTCCGCTGCCTTCACCTTTTTAAAGCGTTCTGGCGATATAGTAACTCTTAAACGCGGTCAAGAAGCGTTTGCAGCAACAACAGGTGTTGCAATGCGCTCCCTCGCAAAAGATATTATTGCAGCTACAGACGCGCAGATATCTTTTAAAGAAGCATCTCAAGCTGCCGCTATTGGTATAGCTTCTGGCCTCTCTCCTGAACAACTTACCAAGTTAGGTACTGCAGCCAAACAAACAGCTGCTATCCTAGGTAGAGATGTCACGGACTCTTTCAATCGTTTAGTAAAGGGCACAACAAAAGCAGAGCCAGAACTACTAGATGAATTAGGTATCATACTTCGCTTAGAAAAAGCAACAAATGACTACGCCCAATCTGTAGGAAAAACCGCAAAACAACTAAGTGCCTATGAAAGAACCCAAGCTGTAACTAATGACGTATTGGCACAGGCCGAAACTAAGTTTGGTGCAATAGAGAAAGTTGTTGGAATAACTGTAAACCCTTTTAACCAGCTCGGAAAAGCTTTTGACGATATAGTTATCACTATACAGGAGTTTACATCAGCAATAGCTGGGCCTCTAGCAAAAGTACTAACTGAATTTCCTTTATTAGTGGGAGGTGCCTTTGCATTTTTTACAAAAGGTGTACTAACAGCCGCTATTCCTGGCCTGCAAGACTTTGGTAAGAATATGAAGCTAGTAGCTGCTAATGGAGTAGCAAATCTAGCTTCTTTGGAAGCTCAGGCTTTATCAACTCAAAGAGCTTTAGCTGCAGGTTTAGCAGATCCAAAAGCAGCAGCATCTATGGGTTCCATGGCGACTAAAGAGCTATCTGGAACTCTTCAAGCTTCTGGATTAGGTGGTGGTATATTTAAAAGAGCAGCAGCAGGTGGCTCGTTAGGTAACGCACAAATTGCGAAAATGAAAAAATCCCTTGAAAAAATGTATGGAGATGCTAGCGACATTTCGGACGAAGCACTAAGTGGAATGATTGCAAACTTAGATGACCTTACCCTTGCAAACAAGGTTGCACATGGTAAAATGAGTACTGATGGAGTATCCTGGGCAACTAAGAGTAAGTTGCGTTTCGCAGCTTTTTCTGCTCAAGGTAAAGCCGCATTTGCTAGTGTAGCAACAGCAGGTGCAAAGGCCATGGTATTTTTAGGTAGAGCAATGGCTGCTTTGGGAATTATCTCTTTATTATTTTCTCTAGGTGCTTTAATATACAACTTTTTCAAGGCAAAAAATGCAGGAGACGGTTTAGCAAATACATTAGACATTCAAGCGAAAAAAATGGCTCTATTAAAAGAAAAGGTAAAAAGCACAACAGAAGAGTTTAAAAACTTTAATGCTGTTCAAAGTGTGATGGGAACAGATAGGGGAACAGGTTACAGCTTAGCTTTAGGGAATAGAATGTCTGCGCTGAGTAGCTCAGATCTAAAATTGGGCTTAAATAAAGAAAGAACCGAAGGTCTAGAAGATTTTACAGAAAAAAGAGCCGAATATGACAAGCTAATGTCTCGAATAGATGAAATATATAAAGAGGGCGGTACTCTCGATGCTATAGATAAGAAAGGCACGTTTGAAAGAATAGATATAGATGGCAGCAAGATCGGCGGCGAAAAAGAAGGTCTTAGACAAATAGCTACTAACAGAGCAACCCGCCTAGGTGAGCGCGCTGCAGATTTAGGGCCTGGTGTAGGAGGAGGTTTTAGCTACCACCAGTCTCAGAGTCAAGAAGGTATAATGGCTCAATTAGTTGATGAGCAAGAAGGGTTTACGAGAGCGCAGCTACAAAGCAGTAAGGCACTAAAAGAATACAATAAGTTATTGAATGAAGCAACCTCAAAAACAGGCGCTCTCGACAATAAAGAAATAGCAAATCTTGCGACTAAAAGGGCGGTAGCTTCACAAGACTTGGTAAGAATAGGACAACTTGCTAGATTGAATAAGGATGCTGTAACTGCCATTACAAATACAGAAAATTCTATACTGCCACAACATAAATATGCGTCAGCCTTAGTGGCTGTAGAGAATGCGATAAAGGGAGCAGAAGAAGCCGGAAATTTACTCAGCAAACAAGAAAAAGAAAGGCTAGAGCGTAATAAAGCCTTTTTGCCTGTACTCGAAAAGCTAGTAAGATTGGAAAGAGACAAAGCAATGCTAACTTCGATAACTCAAGTAGAAAATGCAGAGATGACACAAATAGGACGAGGAAGTAGAGGTTTTCAAAACTACTCTGCTTCTGGTCAAAAAGAGAGCCAAAGATTAGCAGAGCTTAACGCTCAAGAGACAAAAAGAACAAACTTACTTGCACATCGTTCCCTAATGGAGTCTCAGTTAGACTCTTTAACCGCAGGTAAAACCGCTTTAGAACTAGAGCAAAATGCTAAAAAAATTAAACAAGCTGAGCACCTTGTACAGCTAAAATCTGATGAAATAGCACTGATAAACATGGCTACAGAGAGACTTCACGATGAGGGTGACGCGTACAAACGTATGGCAGAAAGTTCAGCTCTAGCTATAGAGGCCTCTCTTGGCAATGCCTTCACCTCAATTGTAGATGGTAGTAGATCCGCTTCAGATGCTATGAGCGATTTTGCAAAAAATGTACTTGCTTCTATCGCAAAAATAGCCGCCCATGAGTTAGCCTCTCAAATAATTCGAGGAGTATTGGGCGCTTTTAGTTCAGGCTTGTCTGCAAATGCAGGTGTTGATATGGGTGGCGGTTCGAGCTTTGCCGGTCACGCAAGGCATGGTGGTGTATTTGAAAATGCACCTGGATATAGAACTGGAAAAGTTCCTGAATATGCTAGAGGGGGTATTGCAAAAGGACGCCAAGCAGGATACCCTGCAATGCTTCATGGTACAGAGGCAGTAATACCTTTACCCAACGGACAAAAAGTACCTGTAGAAGTCAAAAACGGTGGAGGAGATCAAAACAATATTAACATAACCATTAACAGCGAAGGCGGCACTCAAATGGAAGGAAATAGCGAACAACAAAAACAGATCGGAAAAGCAATTTCACTAGCCGTACAAAAAGAACTGGTAAATCAAAAAAGACCCGGGGGCATACTTAGCTCTTATGGAGCAGCATAATGGCAATAGGATTTCAAGACTTGAACGGAACTTTTAGGTTATTTGATAAAGGGGTATCTGTTGAAAACTCTCCAAATGTAAGAGTTTCGCAGTTTGGAGATGGCTATCAACAAAGAATTTCTTACGGACTTAATAGTAATCGCCAAACGCTATCTGCGTCTTTCACCGACAGAAGTAAAGAAGAGATAGATGCTATAGTTACTTTTTTTGAGTCGTTACAAGGGGTTCGTTCTTTTGAAGTAACTTTACCTTATGGAGGCGATGGAGTGCCTGCAACTATTGATCCTACAGAAAAAACATTAAGAGTTATTTGTTCACAATGGAACCAGATATATACATATGATAACTTTTATTCTTTAACAGCACAATTTAAGCGAGTATACGAAACAAATGCGCAATAATAATGAAGCGACAGAACAGGCCCAGAAATTAGAGATAGAAAATGTTGTTAAACTCTTCACTATTTATACTAATTCCGGAGCTATTCTCAACCTAGTAAATTCATCTTCAGAAGGAGGAGTAGAGGACGTGCAACTAGGTAATGTAACCTTTTCGACATTACCCATAGATATGGATGAGCAGTCCTTTACCTCAGATGGCCCAGCAGCTAGGCCCACTCTTTCAGTTGCCAATATTTCAGGAGCTTTTTCAGATTCTGACTATGCGAACTCAGATCAATTTGAAGATATACTAGGAGCTTCTGTAATCATTAGAACAACTTTTAAAAAGTTTCTAAATAGATTCAATTCTGAGCATCCTTCAGGTAGCCAGATAGATATAGAGAATTCCTTGCCTCTTGTACGAAAAGATAAGTATATTATTGATAGAATTTCTGGTAAAAACATAATGCAGATTACTTTTGAACTTGCATCTGTTTTTGACTTACATAATGTAAAAATACCTTCTAAGACTATTACAGGAGGCTTTTGCCCTTTTATATATAAAGGTGCTAGTGAAGAGTACTTAGACACATACGGGTATAATACCGGAGCTTGCAACTGGAATAATTATGCTGATGCCGACATAGACAGAAATGATATAGAGAGTGTAAGTCTGTCTTCTAGGTCTATTTTTATGACGGCGGCAAATGAGTATGTAGTACCTTATAATGACAGTACCTTTGTACAACTAACTCTACCCTCGGTATTAGATACAGGAGAGGGAGTAACCATAGAAAAAGATCACTACTACTTTACTTCTCGTAGCGGTGGAAGTACGCGTATAAAGCCTAATGGGTCTACAGAGCTGGTAACTAACCTTTATGACTATTGGCAAGCGTCCCGAGATGTTAGCAACGCATTCGAAGAATACCATTCACCTTCCGATGCCTCTAATCTTTGGAGACGTGTCAGGGTATCTACTCCGTATAACCCAAGTAAGACATATAGCGGCTATACAGACAAGACTAGAAATGAGTACGTTGTTGCAGCGGAGTATCTGCCCGAGGATACCAGTCAGGCAATATCGGACTTCAATACTTCAGAAACAGTAACTCGATATTTGTCGGGGGATGCCTATGTTTTTAGACGCAGCCTTTTATCAGATACCTACTCATTAAATGAAATTAATAATCTAGTTGTTTTCACACCTTATGGTCTTCAACTTCAAAGGTTTATCCCTAACCCTGTTGCTTATCCTGCGACCTATGGCCTGACTAGCGAGTTACAGTACTCAATTGTCACTGAAGGGGGAGAGCAGTTTCTTTATACCCTATCCCCTCATAGTACCCACATACTTTCTACTAGCTTAGACGAAACGGGCTTTTACTATAAATTATATCAAGTAAGCGGGGTTAGCGTAGGTACGATTACTGGCGGCGGGCCTCCTCAAAATAACTCTATGTGGAGATCAGGAGATGTATGTGGTAAGAATCTAACTTCTTGTGCTTTAAGATTCCAAGCCCTACCTACTACTGATGAAACTGAAGGAGCTTTCCAGATACAAAATATAAAAGGGGTAGAAATATCTACAGTAGATACTGCGATGATCTCATCGGTGAAGAGCAAGATAAATATAGGTACAGATCAGTGGTCGGTTCTACCGGAGTACGGCCAAGTAAGCCCTTCTTTTGGAGAAGAGATAAACACCCTATTCGAAGAAGCGTGGACAGCCCAGACCGAAAGCGCAGAGATTGTAACCGATTACAGTCGCATGTCTTTTAATAGATTTGAACTAGGCAGAGGAGGAGGTTTTACTCTTCAAGTGCTAAATGCAGAAAATAATAATACCAGTCTAAATACAACGGTGATAGGTAAGTTATTTGGCTTTACAGGCTTCCACCTTGACGGTACAAATGTTGACATTGCTGACATCTCCTACCCCCTATGGACGGGTAACAGCAGCTCTCTTCGCTATATATATCTTACAAATACCGTTTTTGCCTACAAGAAAGAAGATGACGGAGAAGGTCGGAATATATCACTCTACTATCTCGCTAATCCTAGGTTGACTCAAGAAACAGACCCTGAGGAAGTAGTGCAAACTGGCCTTCCAGTGACGTTTGAGGAAATTGCGGGTACAGCTTCAATACGAAGACTACTAGCCCTTACTGGGGACTCGGCGGCAAACTTTAATTCAACAGATGCTGCAATAGACCCGGGCGCACTTTTAGTAACATTACCAAATAAACTAGAGCTTGATTTTACGGGCGTTCTGCAACAAACCGGCGTAGGGGCAATCGATCAGTATATAGCTACAGATAGACAAACTAGTATCCCTTTACCTTTTGGAGGGTTCCCTGGAACTAAGAGGTTTAGTTAAATGGAAGAAGTAATACTCGAGTATCTACATTCGGAATATCCCAATGAGGGCTGCGGAATAGTTTTAAATAAAAAAGGTACGTTAGAGTGGATTCCTTGCAAAAACGTATCACCAGAACCTTCAAAACATTTTAAAATATGCCCAAAAGAGTACGTTAGTGCAACACTAAGAGGAGATATACATACCATAGTACATAGTCATGTAAATGGAAGCTGCAAACCAAGTCAGTTTGATATAGAGCAAAGCACCCATTTACAAGTACCCTACACTATATACTCGATCCCAGAGCGCGAAAAGTACGTATACACGCCGGAATATAAAGTAGTCCCTCTTCTAGGTAGGCAGTATGAGTTTGGAAAGCAAGATTGCTGGACATTAGTTAGAGACTACTACAAGCAGAACTATAATAGTGACTTACCAATGTTAGAGTTTGAAGAAGACTTCCACAATAAGGGCATTAACTATTTCGAAGATCTAATCGAAGCGTGGGAAGGTACTATAGTAACAAGTCCAGAAATAGGAGACATAATCTATTTCAAAATTAATAGTGATATTCCTAACCATTGTGGAATATATACAGGAAACGATACTTTTATTCACGCAAGAACAAAACACTTGTCTTGCACAGACTTTTTACCTAGATGGCAAAAATATATAGTGAGGTACATAAGATGCAAAAAATTTACCTGAAAGGTGACATAGAAAAATTTGGTAGTGTGTGGGATGCAGATGTTCCTGATCTCAAAGACGCTCTTAAGCTTATATCCTGTCAAACACCTGGATTCGCCAATTATATAGCAGAATTACATACACGAAACCGTGTTCTAGAGATTGTAGTAGGTAAGGATATTATTCAAGATCCAGAAGATTTTCTACTTAGACTAAATGAAAAAGATATTATAATAACTGAAGTACCTCAAGGAGCAGGAGATAACCCCTTGGTGTGGATTGCTGCTGCAATTTTAGTTTTTGTAGCTCCGCAGATGATACCAGGCCTTTTTGGTGCCGGCGGCGCTACAGCCGGTCAGCTATTATTTATAAATACAATGGCAATTAACTTAGCTATAACAGGGATATCAATGATGCTAGCCCCTGGCCCAGAATCCGACATACCAGACGGCCTTGAAGAAGAAGCAAAGGCACAATTTTTTAATGGCCCTGCAAATGTGAGTAAAGAGGGCATCCCTATACCATTACTGTACGGAGAATTGATTGTAGGTGGAGCAGCCATCTATTCATCCTTGAACACTTCGGACACCGATATTAAACAAAATTTTCAACAAAAAATGGCAGAATCGCTTAAATTTGGAGTATAGAACAAAATGGCACAAATCATAAATCAAACAGGTATAGTTGTAGACGCAATCTCGCATGGAGAAATAGAAGGTCTTGTAAAAGGTGGCCGAAGTATATACTTAGAAAATACTCCTTTGAATACAGAAAATACTGGAACAAGCGAAGATCGAGCATCTATGGCAACAGTACAAACTAAGGTAGCTTGTAAAAGTGCTAGACAGTTTACTGTACCCTTTACATCTGTCGAGCATATACTAGATAGAGAGGTATACACAAATACTACTGCAGACCATAACATAGGCGATCTAAAAAGTTCAGAAGTTCGATTCTTATGGGCGGATAAAGCAGGTCCATCGTATGGAGGATTTTATCAAAGCGGTAATGGTCTTGGCAATCACTTTCATATACCTCTTCTTACCTATGCTAAAGGCCCAAGAGAGGCCTCACCTGCATTTGCGTTTGAAACAGACAAGTCAGATCTGCACTATACTTACACCATTGATCAAGTGCCTGGGTTTAGAAGCTACATAAAAGGGGCACACCATCAGAAAATAAGTTATTATCGGGGAGGCAGCAGTAGGTCATTTCCTTATGGTACCGGCCAAACTCTTGCCCAGTTTAATGCTTCGACTGGCCAAGACGTAATTACTTATAGTACGGCAAATTCTATTCCTTATAAAGCTTTAAAGGTATCAGAAAAAGTAGGCCGCAGCGGTACAAAATGGTCGCCAAGTACGGGAACAATTAGATTTGACTTTCTAGGTGAAATAACTAATATTGTAGTAGACCCCGGTGGTTTAACTGCAACTGTTACAACAAGTAATTTTAACCCTGGCTGTGCTACAATAGGCAAGGTTAATGTAAATGCATATATATTTTCTTCACAAGCCGGATTAGATAAAATATCTAATTTTTCCGGGGACTATGATTTTTTGCCTGGAACAGCAGAGCAGGGGTATCCCAAAGTATTAGAATCTTTGCCGGCAGGCCTAGGTGCTTCCTTAGGCTTGAATGCACCTCTATATTGGGGAAGTGCATATGGAGGAAAAGCCAACGCAACATTTGTAGCTTCTTCTGGTGCAGGTGGAGGAGCTTCTTTAGGTTTAACAAATGAACAAACTAAAGAGGTAGATAAGTTAAAATTTGGTTTTGTTTGGCCCAATGGCTTATTCTTTAGAAATCAAGATGGAGGGAACCAAACAGCGATTACAGAAATTATAGCAACTATTCAAGTCAGAAATGGTACAGGTCCTTTTACTAAGCATGTACTTTTTGGGAGGGACGAAGATATATATAACGAAGTTACGTCGGCTGGCCGAAATTGGGAAGACGATTATCCGCTGAGCTCAACTGGGTGGCGTGGGAGCTCGAATCGAGCTGCTGGACTAAGTACAGCGTACCAACTTAACGATTATCACGGAGATACTATAAGCAGCTTATCGGGAAATACTGACGCCAAAA
>TARA_R110000782_G_scaffold54637_14_pt1 | contig 13371 bp, 10 predicted proteins | sample TARA_R110000782 | Tara Oceans TARA_R110000782 (sample SAMEA4397859) | marine metagenome | biome: Polar Biome; feature: [SRF] surface water layer (ENVO:00010504); material: water (ENVO:00002006), including particulate matter (ENVO:01000060) such as... | depth 5 m
ACCCGAAGCCGGACGAGCCGCGCCCGTTGCTGCCCCCCGTGACCGTGCGGCCCGCGCTCGTCACTTTCCCGTTGCCGGTCTGCAACTCGGGACCTTCCACGGCCTCGGAAACCTCAACCCGAGCCGCGAACCGAGGCTCGTGGCGGATGAGCACCCGTCCGTCGGGCATCCGGATCCGCACCTCGACCATCTCGCTGCGTTCCGCCTCAACGACGTCCGCCGACGCGACGCCGGCCCAGAGAAGGCTCGCTCCGGCGATGAGAAGAGATTTCCAGAGTGTGTGTCGGTTCATGGATCGGGTCCTTGTCAGCGGCGATGCGGGCTGCCACCTCGGTGTTTATGGCAATGGCCGGGCCGGGGGGCCACACCGAGAACCCCCCGTTCGGCAGGCACCGGGGGAAGATCCCCCCCATCTTCGCTAAACGGTACCACCCGCAACGTCCCGACGATCGCGACAGGTCCGATCATCTTTCGGGGAGCGCACCACGGGGCGGTGGGTCCAGAGTCTCTCCTGACCGCCCGTGCCCCCGGATTCTGCTCAGGAAACGGGTACGCTCATCCAGGAGATCCGCATGGCCACTTCCATCATCAACCGCTCGACGCCCCACGCGGTCGCGCTCGAGACCACGCTGTTGGTCCACGGCGTGCCGAAGGATGCCGCCCGCCCGCTCGCGGCCGAACTCGATTCCATCATCACCGCCCACGGCGCCCGCCCGGCCACGGTGGGCGTGGTCGGCGGGCGGGGCGTCGTCGGCCTGAACAGCGAGGAACTCTCGCTGCTGCTCGAGGCGCCGGCCGTGCCCAAGGCCAACACGGGGAACCTGGGCCTGCTCCTGCGCAGCGGGTCCCACGCTGCAACGACCGTCAGCGCCACCATGGAACTCGCGGCCGGGGCCGGGGTCCGCGTGTTCGCGACGGGCGGCATCGGGGGGGTCCACAAGAACTACGGCGCCCGATGGGACGTCTCCGCGGACCTGGCCGCCCTGACAAGGTTCCCGGTCGCGGTTGTCGCCTCGGGCGTCAAAAACCTGCTGGACGTGGTCGCCACACGCGAGATGCTGGAAACGCTGGGGGTCCCCGTGATCGGGTTCGGCTCGGACCGCTTCCCCGCGTTCTACCGGCGGGAAAGCGAGGCGGGCGTCGACGGTCGCTTCGACGACCCCGACGAGCTGGCCGCGTTCCTGGACGCCGAACTGGCCCGGACCGGACGGGGGGTGCTCGTCTGCAATCCCATCCCGGCCGAGGACGAAATCCCCCAGGGGCGATGGGACGAGTGGCTCTTGCAGGCCGAGACGCGGGCGTCCGAAAGCGGCGCGACGGGCCGAGCCGTCACACCGGCCGTGCTTTCGGCCCTCCACCAGATCTCCGACGGCGCAACCCTGCGGGCCAACCTGGCCCTGGTTCGTTCCAATGCCGCCCTGGCGGCCCGCCTGGCCGCCCGGATCCCTCCTCGGACGCCCTGACCAGGCCCGCAGGCCCTGTCCGGGCGTTATCGGGCACTCAGCGGCGTTTACCAAACCTTGACGCCCATTCTGAGCCTTCAAAACCCCCGTCCGATGGGCTCTGTGCTAGACTAAGCACCCGGGAGACAGCGCCCGGCCCGCCGGAGATCGCGTCGGATCCCGGGCGTGCTCCGAGCCGCGGAGCAGAGAGAGATTCGGGGCGTTGGAAACCCCCTAAACCCATGGAGACAGAGAACATGCGCCACCAGATCGGAATCGCGACCATCGTCGCCGCCGTCGGAATGAGCTGCCCCGCCCTCGCACAGGATTCGGTCAGCGCCGGCCTCGGCGGGCTGCCCGGCGACGCACTGAACCCCTGGACGGAAAACTGCGCCGCGTACGTGATCGATCTGGCGCCAATCACCACCTCCCAGGGCAACATCTTCGGCATCGCGCCGATCCTCAAGACCTCCAAGATGAGCAGCGCCAACTTCAACGCGCTGGGCTCGTCGGTCACGATCAGCCCCGATGTCGTCCTCAACGTGCCCTTCTCCCGGCCGTCCTACTCCGCGTGGGACACCGCCGGCGCGGGCGTTGGTGAGTTCAACAGCGGCGCCCAGAGCGTCTCGCCCACCGGTTCCTCGTCCCGCTTCGCCCTGGCGATCAGCGAGTTCGGCACCACGGACGCGGGAAACAGCTACAACGGCATGGTCGGCGCCCTGGTCAACTTCAAGCCCAGCGAGCCCAACCGCCTCTTCGTGGACCGCCGCGTCGCCGCCACCAACATGGTCAACGCGACCACGGGCTCGTCCTCGCAGCTCGGCGGCGTTTCCATCGACGCCAACGGCAATGTCTACTTCCGCGGCGACGGCTTCGGCACCAACACCGGCCCCGGCGTGCTCAGCGGCAACAACATCTTCCGCACCCGCCTCTTCGACCGCGTCTGCGGCGTCAACAACATGATCTCGACGGGCGCGACCATCGACGCGACCGACCGCATGGTCAACGCCAGCACCACGACCCACACCGTGCCGGCGAACATCCCGGCCTCGGTCGCCGGAGGCAACGGCGTGTACGCCGGCCCCGACTTCAGCGCCCAGTACGTCTACGGCGCCACCGCCGGCGGCACCACCGCCACGCCCAACCACCTCGACGCGGCCGTGGTTGACAACCACCGCGGCTCGTTCGGCGGCACCGCCCACCAGGCCCTCGGCAACGGCGTCTACACCTTCGCCGTCAGCTCCAACAGCATCGCCGACGGCACCAGCAACGCCATCAACCTCTGGTCCGTCGACGCCGCCGGCGCCGTGCTCAGCAAGAAGGCCTTCGTGGTCCCCACGAGCGTCACCGATAATGACAGCGGCTTCACCGTCAACTACTTCCCCGGCGTGTACCAGAGCCGCCACCACACCGGCTCGACCGCCTTCCGCGGCGGCGTCGGCACCGTGGCCGTCGGCAACGACCAGGCCGGTCGCACCCTGATGGCGACGACCATCTCCGAGAACGGGCTCAACGGCGACATCTCCAACCAGATCGTCGTCGGCCGCTTCTCGAGCGCGAGCGGCGCGGTCGAGTGGACCACCGCCGCCTACATCGACCAGTTCAACCTCTTCACGCAGGACGAGGGCAAGGCCATCTTCGACGCCAACGGCAACGAGATCGGCCAGCTCGTCTCGCTCGGTCAGGTCGCCCCCCTGTCCGGCCCGGGCATGTCCGCCCCCGCCATCGACTCGGTCGGCAACGTCTGGTTCCTCTCGGCCGTCGAGCTCTACGACCGCCTGATCGGCGGCGGCTCGGACTTCGACAGCGCCCTGCTGCGGGCGGTCTACCAGCCCGACACCTTCAGCTACCGCCTCGAGCTCGTCCTCGAGCTGGGCACCATCGCCGAGGGCCAGAACTCCAACCGCAACTACCGCATCGACTTCCTCGGCACCGCCACCGGCGGCAACACCCCGGCCGGCAACTCCGTCTGGTCATCGGGTGTCTCGGACAAGGCCTGGAACAACGTCTCGACCGCCGGCCTGGAGACCTCCGACCCCATCACCAACGGCGGCATGGTGATCTCCACCAGCATCACCTACGACGTGGACGGCGACGGGAACTACAACAACCCCACCAGCAGCTTCTTCGACCCCGGCCTGCCGGCCGACGAGTCCTACCAGGTCGCCCTGTATATCGGCTACTACGCCGAGGGCCCGGAGCCCTGCCTGGCCGACTTCAACAACGATGGCAACGTCAACTTCTTCGACATCTCGACCTTCATCGCGGCGTACAACTCCCAGAATCCCTCCGCCGACATCGCGGCCCCCTTCGGCACCTTCAACTTCTTCGACATCGCGGCGTTCATCTCCGCCTACAACGCCGGCTGCCCCTGACCCGACCGGCTGACACGGCGTGATCGGACCTGACCGGTCCGACACCCGCCGATCCGATCCCTTCCAAGGCCCGCGCCCAACCGCGCGGGCCTTGCTTCTTTGAAAGGCCGTGGCATTCTCACCGCCAAACAGCGGCAAACCACTGCCAATACTGGCCTTAAGCGGTACAATGCCCACCGGACCGACCCGACCCACGGAGCCTCGACCATGCGTTCACCCGTCCTCGCCGCCGCGATCCTGCTCACCACCACGCCCGCGATCGGGTGGGACCCGGCCAACGGCGACTGGTCCAAGACCGAGACCACCGACCTGCGCGTCATGACGTGGAACACCGCCGACGCGATCTGCCGCACCAACCTCAAGACCGACGCCCAGAACGACTGGAACGCGATCGTCCGGATCGTCGCGGCCATGCAGCCCGACGTGCTAATCATGCAGGAGACCGGCGACAACAGCGGCAACGGCACCGGCGCGGGGGTCGACACCACCGCGCAGCTCGCCACGGTGCTCGACCTGTTCATCCGCGGGGGCGCCGATCCCTTCCGGGGCGGCGACGTCACCAGCTACGTCCAGAAGTTCGTTCCCGGCTACGACCTGCCCTACGTCTTCGTGTGCCCGGTCACGGACAACTTCAACCGCAACGTGATCCTCTCACGCTACCCGTTCGAGAGCATCAACGGCGGCCAGGCCCTCGTCAACGACTTCTTCGTGGTCGCCGACGCCTACGCGCCCGGCGGCAACGGCGGCATCCGCGGCTTCATGTTCGCCCAGATCGATCTCCCGGACGAGACCTACGCCGGCGACGTGGTCGTGGGCAACGCCCACCTCAAGTCCGGCTTCGACAGCAGCGACGCCGCCGACCGCCTGACCGCGGCAAAGAACACCGCCTACTACATCGACTACTACTACAACGGCGCGGGCACCGGCGTCTCCGACCCCAACTCCAAGGTCATCATCCCGAGCACCGGCGACGTGCTCGACGAGCACACCCCCGTCATCTGGGGCGGCGACTTCAACCAGCAGCCCGGGGGGGCCGGCCCGATCGAGTGGATGACCCGCGCCCAGATCACCGGCGGCACCGACGGCACCGACCGCGACCGCTCCGACTCTTCGTGGGACATGGCCTCCCACCCGGTCACCAACGAGACGAGCACGCAGGGCAGCAGCTCCAAGCTCGATTACATCTGCTGGCAGGATTCGATCGCCCAGGCCCGCCGCTCCTTCATCTTCCGTTCGATCGGCTTCGGCATGACGACCAACAACCAGCCGTTCCCGGTCAGCACGTATCCGGGCAACCCGCTGCTCGCCTCGACCATCGCCTCCGACCACCGCCCCGTGATCGTCGACTTCGTCCTCCCCGCGGCGGACACCAACCCGGGCTGCTCGCCCGCCGACCTGGCCGAGCCCTACGGCGTGCTCAACTTCTTTGATCTCTCGTCCTACCTGACCCTGTTCAACAACGCCGACCCCGCGGCCGACCTCGCGTCGCCCTTCGGCACCCTCAACTTCTTCGATCTCTCCGCCTACCTGTCCCTGTTCAACGCCGGGTGCCCCTGATCCGCGCCCGTCCGAGCCGGGCCCCGGGCCATCACTCGGGCTGGGGCTGGTCGCGCAGCGAGCGGACCTCCTCGATCGCCGCGTCGAGCTGCCGCTTCATCGCCCGCACCCGCAGCAGCGACCGCACCCGGGTCACCAGTTCGAGCTTGTTGACCGGCTTGGTCAGGAAATCGTCGGCCCCCGCGTCTACGGCCCGCTCGACGTCCCCCACCTCGTTCAGCGCGGTCACCATGATCACGGGGATGTCCCGCGTCGCCGAGTTGGCCTTGATCCGCTCGCACACCTGATACCCGCTCATCCGGGGCATCATGATGTCCAGCAGCACGATGTCCGGGGGGGTCGCCGCGATCGAGTCGAGCGCCTCGGTGCCGTCGCGTGCCACGCGGATCTCACCGCCGAGCTCGTCCAGGTACGCCTGGATCAGTTCCAGGTTGTGCTCGTTATCGTCCACCACCAGGATCCCGGCGTGGTCGAACGCGTTGTCCGTCATCTCGGTCGCGGCGGCGGCTGGGTCGGGCATGGGAACGTCTCCGGTCGTCAAATCCGCGCCGGTCGGAAATCGTCGATGACCGCCCCGACGCGCGACGCCTAATCTTTGACGCCCCACCACCCGCCGGACCACCCGGCCCACGAAACGCCTTTTTTGACGGAGATCCCGCTTGGGACCCTGGCAGGACCGATACCAGACGCCGACCGCCGATGCGTTGCTCGCCGCCCTCCCCCCCGAGGCGCTCGCGCTCGCTCGCCAGGCGCTCAAGCACCTCGGGCGCAAGCCCAAGCCGGTCTGGATCGATCCGTGGAACTGGACGCTTCAGTTCGACCTGCCGGCCGGGCCCGCGTACCTGATCCCCGACCCCGGCTCGCTCAAGATCGCCGCCCGCGTGCCCCGCGCCCGGCTCGAGAACGACGACCTCTCCTCGCTCGCCAAGCCCGCCAGGGATCCCATCGTCGCCGCGTCCAGCGTCGGCGACGGGGTCTGGATCGAATGGCTGCTCGCCTCCGCGGCCGCCGCGGACGCGGTTCTGCCGGTTGTCCGGCCCGACTAGGCCCGACTGGGCCCGACTGGGCCCGCCAGGGTCGCCCCGCACGACGCCCGGGTCCGGATACCCGAAACCCGCCGCGCCCGATGGAGCCGATCCGCCCGGCCGGCCGATGGACAGTCCCAAGACGGAGGAACGACCATGAAAGACCGATCGCCGCTGCTCGCCGCCCTCGCGGGTCTGGTGCTCCTCAGCGCCGCCGCCCTCGCCGGGCCGCTCGACCAGCGCATCGCGAGCATCATCTCCCGCACCGATCTGGGCACCGCCACCGTCTCGGTCCACGCCGTGGATCTGGAGACCGGCACCGAGGTGGCCGCCTTCCGCCCGGACACGCCCAGCATCCCCGCCTCGAACATGAAGCTCCTCACCGCCGGGGCGGCCATCGCCGTTCTGGGGCCGGACTTCGTCTTCCGCACCGAGATCCGGGTGGACCAGTCGGTCAGCCCACCCCGCCTGATCATCGTCGGCTCCGGCGACCCCGCCCTGGGCGACCCCGTCCTGCTCGAACGCGAGGAGGTGGGGCTCAACCTCGAACGCCTGCTCGACCAGATCGCCGCCTCGCTCAAGGCCCAGGGCGTCGAACGCATCTCCGAGATCGTGGTCGACGACCGCGTCTTCGACCGCGACTACATCCACCCCTCCTGGCCCGCCGACCAGCTCAACCGCTGGTACTGCGCCGAACTCGGGGGCCTGAACTTCTTCCGCAACGTCGTCACCATCTTCACCGAGCCCACCCAGGACGGGGGCTCCCCGCTGACCACGCTCGTCCCCGAGGCCCCCTGGATCGAGCTGGCCAACCGCGCGCGCACCGACAGGCAGGGGACAAACACCGCGTGGGTCTCCCGCCCGAACCCCGACGACAGAATGACCCTGATCGGAAAGGTCCGCACGCGTGCCGAGATCGAGGTCGCTATCCACGACCCGCCCCTATACACCGGGCGCGTCATCGCCAACGAGCTGGCCAAACGCGGCATCGCCATGCCCGACCGTTTCGCCTACGACCACGTCCGTCTCGCGACCGAGACCGAGTCGTTCCCCAACTCCCGCGCGGCGGTGGTCATCACCACGCCCCTGGCGGACGTGCTCCGGCGCATCAACACCGACTCGCACAACCTCTACGCCGAGTGCGTCTTCAAACGCCTGGGCAACCAGGTGACCGGCGAGCCGGGCTCGTGGACCAACGGCGCCGCGGTCGTCCGCATGGTCATGTCCGACGCCCTCGGGGCGTCCCGCACCGAGTCGACCCGCATCGCCGACGGGTCGGGCATGTCGCGCGAGAACAACGTCCACGCGTCCACGCTGACCGCGTGGATGCGCTGGCTCGCCACCGACCCCGCCAAGTGGGCGGCCTTCGCGGACTCGCTGGCCGTGCCCGGCGCGGGCACGCTGCGTTCGCGCTTCGGCGACTCCCAGCTCGGTTCCAACCTGGCGGCCAAGAGCGGCTACCTCACCGGCGTCTACGCCCTCTCGGGCGTGCTGACCGACCCCGACACCGGGCGGCGCGTCGGCTTCAGCATCCTGCTCAACGGCGTCCCGTCCGGCGCTCAGGCTCAAAACGCAAAGCCCCTGCACGAGCAGATTGTCCGCGAACTCGACAAGTGGCTCGTCCCCAACCGCTCCCCCGAACCGGCGAGCTTGGGCGGCTGACCGTGGATCAACCGCCCAGCGGCACCGGCGGCAGCAACGGAGGCCACGCCCGCACGCCCTGACCGTTCCGCGCGTCGCCCGCGGTCTTCGGCGTCGCGTCGAAACCGACGCGGTCGCGGCCGTGCGATGGTTCCCACACGGCGTCCCGTCCCGCGTCGCTATTGGCCACCCAGTGGAACAGGGCCGCGTGGTGATCGTGGATGTCCACGCCGCGGCCCAGCACGACCGCGAACTTCGCGTGCGTCGGAGCGGCGAACAGATCGGCCAGGATCCGCTGGCCCAGCCCTGCACCGGAAGCCTCATCCACGCCCCGATCCGCCCGAACGAACAGCCAGCCCGGCGCCCTGTCCGACGCGGACGCGTCGAGCACGCCGGGGATGGCCTTCGCCCGGGCCACATCCTCCGCACGCGCCGCCCCGTCCGGAACCGCGTCCGGTGGGCCGATCGCCCCGCCGTCGATGTCCTCCCCCGCCACCTTCCGCGTCGCGTCGAAGCCGATCTTCATGCCCGACGCCAACCGCGGCGCGGCGTGGTCCAGGATGTCCAACGCCCCGTGCACCCGCTCGATGTCGCGGGACGGCACGCAGTGCCGGCACACCGCTCCCAGCACGGCCGTCAGGTCGTGGCAGTTGACGCCCTCGTCGACCACGATCACGGTCTTGGTCCACGCCATCTGCCCCGCGCCCCACACCGCGTGCATCACCTTGCGGGCGTGCAGCGGGTAGTGCTTGCGGATCTGGATCACCGCGCAGTTGTGGAACGCGCCGAACATCGGCAGGTCGTAGTCAACGATGTCCGGGATCAGCGTCTTGAGCAGCGGCAGCATGATCCGCTCGGTTGCCTTGCCGAGGTAGTAGTCCTCCTGCGGCGGCAGCCCCACGATGGTCGTCGGGTACACCGCGTCCCGCCGGTGCGTGACCGCCCAAACCTCGGTGACGGGGTACCGGTCCGGCATGGAATAGAACCCGGTGTGGTCCCCGAACGGACCCTCGAACACCGCGCCGTCGCCCAGCAGGCCCGCGTCCGAGTCCCGCGGCTCCCAGCCGGGATATCCCGCGTCCGTCCGCACCCAGCCCTCGATCACGATCTCCGCGTCCGCCGGCACCCACAGCGGCACCGTCTTCGCCCGGCACAGCCGGATGCCCCTGCCGTTGAGGAACCCCGCCATCAGCAGTTCGCTGATTCCCGGCGGCAGCGGGCAGGTGGCCGCGTACGGCATCACGCTCGGCCCGCCCAGCGCGATCGCCACCGGCATCGGCCGACCCAGATTCTTCCAGCTCCGCCAGTGGCTCGCCCCGTCGTGGTGCATGTGCCAGTGCATCGCCAAGCGGTTCTTGCCGAGCAACTGCACGCGGTACATACCGATGTTGTGGCTCTTGGGCTTCGGGTCGTCCCGATCGTCCGCGTGGATCGTGTGGATCCCCGCCAGCGTGATGTACCGGCCGCGGAACTCCGCTTCCCAGCGGTCGGCGTCGATACCCGGATGCCCCAGCCCCGGCACAGAATCATTGATCCCCGCCGGATACCCCACCGCTTCGAAGTCCCCGTCGTGCTCCCAGCACCGCAGCATCCCCAGGCGGGTCAGGTCCACCGCGTCGCCGGTCTTGACGATCTGCTGGCACGCGCCCGACCCCTTGATCCGCTTCGGCCCGATCTTCAAGAGCGGCAGGAACTGCTTCCCCTTTGCGATCGCCTCCCCCAGCGACCGCGGCGGCTCCGGCTTGACCAACTCCCCGATCGTCGCCCCGATGTCGTCGAACGCCCTTCCCCCGAACGCCATCTCCATCCGCCGGTACGACCCGTACGCATTGATCAGCACCGGAAAGTCCGACCCCGGCACGTTCTCGAACAGCAACGCCGGCCCGCCGTAGCCGTAAAACTCAGGGTCATTTCTTTGTGAAGCGTTGCTGCCGGGGTGCGGGGCTCGCGATTTGCTCGCCAGATCCGCCCGCTTGGCGATCTCCAGCACCGGCGAGACCGCCTCCGGTACGCGCACGAGCTCTCCGGCGGATTCCAGGGCGGCGACGAACGAGGGAAGATCAGGGTACATTCTGTGATCAGGATATCGTGTGTGAGGACATGACCGGACCCACCAAGCCAAACCCGACCGGAGCACCCGGACCGCTCCCAGCCCACGAGGCCGCCGAGCGTCGCGACTGGGCCGCCTATTTCGATCGCATGGAGGGCAAGCCCCCGCGGGGCTCGCTGCTCAACGCCCTCGACCGTTTCGGCCCCATCGACCCGTCCGATGCCCCGTTGGCCGTCGATCTCGGCTGCGGCTCGGGCCAGGACGCTGTGGCCGTGCTCGAACGCGGCTGGCGCCTCTGGGCCACCGACGCCAACGCCGAGGGCCTGCGCCGTCTTTGCGAACGCCCGGTCTGCGCTCAGGCCATCGCTCAGGGCCGCCTCAGCGTCCATCTCAGCGAGTTCGAGGCAGTTTGTGTCCCCGCGGCCACCCTCGTCAACGCCAGCTTCTCGCTGCCCTTCTGCCCGCCCCACGCCTTCCCGGTCCTGTGGGCGAAGATCGACGCCGCGCTGACCGCGGGAGGGCGTTTCAGCGGCCAGTTCTTCGGCGATCGCGACGACTGGGCGATCCTCGAAGACCGCACCCACCTGACGCGGGCCGAAACCATCGCCCTGTTCGACCAATACATCCTCGAACACTTCGAGGAAGAGGACCGGCCCAGCAAACAGGCCGGCGACGCACACAAGCACTGGCACGTCTTCCATGTCGTGGCGAGGAAACGATGACCGCGATCCACCTGACCGGCGTTGAGAAGATCTACAAAGGCCGCGTCCACGCCCTCCGCGGCGTGGACCTGACCGTCCACCCCGGCGAGGTCTTCGGCCTGCTCGGCCCCAACGGGGCCGGCAAGTCCACCCTCGTCAAGATCCTGATGACCGTCATCAGCCCGACCAAATGCAAGGGAACCGTCCTGGGCAAGCCCGTCGGTGACCGTGCCACCCTCGCCCGCATCGGCTACCTGCCCGAGCACCACCGCTTCCCGCCCTACCTCAAGGGCCGCCAGGTGCTCGAGTTCTTCGCCGCCATGTCCGGCGTGCAGCGCCGCGAGCGCAACCGCCGCTCCGCCGAGCTGCTCGAACTCGTCGGCATGAGCGACTGGAGCGAGAAGAAGATCGGCGGCTACTCCAAGGGCATGCGCCAGCGCATCGGCATCGCCCAGTCCCTCATGAACAACCCCGACCTGGTCCTCCTCGACGAGCCCACCGACGGCGTCGACCCCGTGGGCCGGCGCGAGATCCGCCAGATTCTCGCGCACCTCAAGGACGAGGGCCGGGCCGTGTTCCTGAACTCCCACCTGCTCAGCGAGATCGAGATGGTCTGCGACCGCGTGGCCATCATGGTCCAGGGCAAGGTGCTCCGGCAGGGCACCATCGGCGAGCTGACCGAGGGCAAGCGCGGCTACGCCATCACCGGCGCCGAGGTGTTCACCGAGGAGCACCACAGCGTCATCCGTGCGGCCACCGACGGGCTTGAGGTCACCATCGACGCCACCCGCGTGACCATCCAGACCAGCGACCCCGGCCACATCCAGCCGACCATCGACGCCCTCCGCCGGCGCGGCGTCGTCCTGGCGGCCGTCACCCCCGTCCGCCCCACGCTCGAGGACCTCTTCATGGAGACCGTCGAGGCCGACGAGTCCCACGGCCGCCCCGGCGCGGCCCAGAACAAGCGCAAGGGGGCCCGCCCGTGATCCTCACCCAGACCGCCGCCCTCTTCGTCGACGCCTACCGCGAGCTCAACGCCCGCAAGCTGTTCTGGATCACCATGGCCCTGAACCTGCTCGCCGTGGCGATCTTCGCCGGGCTGGGCATCAACAGCCGTGGCCCGTCGTTCCTGCACTGGACCTTCGACAACGAGTTCTTCAACACCGGCCTGATCTCCAAGGAGCTCTTCTACAAGCTCCAGTTCACCACCTGGGGCATCCCCTTCTGGCTCAGCTGGATCGCCGCCATCCTCGCCCTGATCTCCACCGCCGGCATGTTCCCGGATCTGATCTCCGGCGGCGTCATCGAGACCATGCTCTCCAAGCCCATCGCCCGCTGGCGCCTCTTCCTGACCAAGTACATCGCCGGCCTGCTGTTCGTCACCTTCCAGGTGGCCGTCTTCAGCATCGGCTGCTTCCTGGTCATCTGGATCCGCGGCGGGGCCGTCCAGCCGAGCATCTTCCTGGCCGTGCCCATCGTGGTGCTGTTCTTCAGCTACATCTTCGGCGTCTGCGCCCTGCTGGGCATGATCACCCGCTCGACCATCGCGGCCCTGCTCCTGACCATCCTGTTCTGGTTCCTGGTCTGGATCGTCAACACCACCGACACCGTCGTCCTGGCCCAGCGCGAGGGCACCGTCGTCCGCCTCGAGGACCAGCACAAGAACATCGAGAACCAGATCGTTTTTGCCGACCGCCGCCTCGCCCAGCTCGACGCCGCCGGCGACCCGCCCACGGACCCCGAGGGCCAGCCGCTGACCGACCCCGACGAGCGCCGCGCCGCCGCCAACCCGGCCCTGGCCGCCAGCCGCACCCGCCTGGCCGAGGCCGAGCAGGCGGCCGACACCTGGGCCATGTGGTCCAAGCGCGTCGGCTACCTCAAGTTCATCCTGCCAAAAACCCAGGAAACCGTCGGCCTGCTCGAGCGCAACCTGATCTCCCAGCAGGAGATCAATCAGCTCATCGGCGAGTCCACCGGCGTGGACATCCCCGACACCGACGAGCCGCCCCGCGGCCCGGCCATGGAAGACCCCCGCGTCCAGAAGCGCGTGCAGGACGTCCTGCGGTCCCGCTCGCTGGGATGGATCCTGGGCACCTCGCTGGTCTTCGAGGCGGTCTGCATCCTGCTGTCGATCCTGATCTTCAGCCGCCGGGATTTCTAAGCCCCGGTGCCCCCGCTCACTCCTTCGCCAGCTCCGCACCGCGGTGCCGCGCCGCGTGCACCGCGCGCACCACCGCGTCGCGGACGCCCGCGTCGTCGAGCACGCCCGTCCCCGCCGCCGTCGTCCCGCCCTTGCTCGTCACCCGCGTCCGCAGCGCCCGCGGCGTCTCCGGCGAGTCCGCTAGCAACGCACCCGAACCCGCCACCGTCTGCCGCACGATCAGCAGCGCCTGCTCGCGATCGAACCCGAGCTGCTCGGCCGCCTCGAGCATCCCCTCGGCCAGGTAGAACACGTACGCCGGGCCCGAGCCGGCCAGCCCCGTGAACGCGTCCATCAGGCCCTCGTTGATGCGGATCGTCTTCCCGCTCGCCCCGAACAGCCGCTCGGCCCGCACCAGGTCCGGCTCGCCCGCCCGCGGG
>TARA_R110000782_G_scaffold270467_1_pt1 | contig 13327 bp, 9 predicted proteins | sample TARA_R110000782 | Tara Oceans TARA_R110000782 (sample SAMEA4397859) | marine metagenome | biome: Polar Biome; feature: [SRF] surface water layer (ENVO:00010504); material: water (ENVO:00002006), including particulate matter (ENVO:01000060) such as... | depth 5 m
CGGAACTCTCTCTTATCCGGTGGACCCGCCTAATGGGGCAGGTCAATTCTTCACGGCGACCCAGCACTTGCCGCCCGATTTGCCGATCTTTTCGTCCTGCCGCCCAAGTTCGATCCGCATTGCACCGCCTGACAGCCACCCGTCTTTCCGCAAAGTGCCCATTTCTGAAACGCGCCAGCCCATTGGGCGCGGCGCCATTGATCGCAAGCACGCAAGGCGTCTGCCAGCCACACCGACGCCTTGAAGTGCTTGGGTCCTGATCGGTGCTTGGACGTGACCGAGTGGACGGACCTCCAGATAAAGTCCCTTTTTTGTCCGTCTGTCGATAGAGCCTGTCGAGTGTCGGAAAAGCGCGGATTTCTGCGGCTCTCAAGCACATGTTTTGGTCCAAAACAGTGAACCGAACACAAGCTCGCATGCTGCACGATCACCTTAAACTTACTCGGCCGGACGAAGGCCACTCTCCATAGTCACAACTTTGGACACTGAGTTTCTCTAACGGGCCATTGTTGTAATTCTCTGCCAGTGGCAATTTAGGCGGTTTGGGAGTTCATATGCCTGACCAATGGTAATAGGGCTTAGGTGACTCGAGCACTTGCTGCATTATTTTGAAAATAAAGGATATTTTAGGACAGGCCTGGAAATTGCCCCCAATCTTGCCCCCAAATATTTTGTAACCCTTTTTAAAAGCACATGTTTTGGTCCAGAATTGTGAACCAAACACAAGCCAGTCCGTCGCTATATTACCGTAAAGCTACTCAACCTCGCGAAGGCGAGGATGCATAGAGTGCCGTTATGGATACCGGCTTTCTAAAGCACACTTTCGTGATAATTCGCTGTGCGTACCAATTTGAGTTGTGGAATCGCTGCGGCGCTGCTTGCCCGCATCATCAACTGCCCTTGACGTCGTACGTCTAGCTCACGCTCGCGGCTGGCCGCGAAGTCTGTGCACCTGCACCAGCCGGTTGTTGGCGTCGTGGGCGAACGTGCTCACCCCTTAGCGCGCAGGCTACCTGTCGGTTCTTATAATACACGCGGTGCCCTCAAGGCGGCGTCAGCTGGTTGATGTCGTTTGGCGTTGCACCGCGATCGATGAACGTCGGGTGCTGACCCGCATCATATTATCAATCGCAGCTGGTTGAGGTAGCGTGACGCTCAGGGAGTATAGTCGAGTCAAGACCCTTTACAGCCGCTGGAAGCGATGGAGAAACGGTCATTTTTCGGCGATATGTCCTGACCTTCCCGTTCAACGCACAAACCCGATTCCAGCAAGAACACGACAACGGCTTCCCTTATTGTCAAAGTTCCGGCACTTTAAACCCGTGATGTGAACGGCGATTAGGACTGGCGCGACAAAAGTGCGTGCAGCATCACTTCATCGTTACTTGCGGCGGGAGGGGATGGGTCAATGATTTCCGCAGACATCTGGATGCGTCGTGCACAATGACGGGTTCGTTTGAGCCCGCGCTGGCAGCCGCACCCTCCGCGAGAGCATCGCGGAACGAAATCAGCCGTGGTTGGCCGATTATTCTCGGTAGCGCGATCGGCATTGGCATCGGGATCATGGCGCTGCCATATTCGACTGCAGGCCTGTTCATCGCGGCGCTGGAGCAGGAATATGGTTGGTCGCGTACCCAACTTTCGCTAGGCCCCACCATATTGCTCGCCGTCGTCGCGTTGTTCTCGCCGGCCGTCGGCTGGCTGGCGGATCGTATTTCACCCCTCGTTATAATCGCCGCGTCGATGTCAGCCGTGGCCGGCGCCTTCCTCCTGCTGTCGCGGATGGGGCCGGATATCGCCGAATACTACATGATCTGCGCCGGCATGGCCTTGCTTGGAGCCGGCGCATCGACGGTGGTGTTTGCCCGCATCGTTTGCGCCAACTTCGTCGAGCGGCGCGGTCTTGCGCTCGGCCTGGTGATGGCAGGGAACGGCGTGACAGCGATACTCAGCCCAATCCTGATCGGGCCCGTTGTTGAAGGCGCGGGCTGGCGAACAGGATACATGACGATCGTGGCGGTGATGCTGATCGGTACGCCGTTGATTCTTGTTCTTTTGCGTGCGGGCCAGAACCGGACATCGGCGGTTGCACCCGTAGAGCTGCACGAGGGGACAGCGTTTTCAGCCGCGGTGGCAACCTGGCATTTCTGGGCGATGGGCGCGGCTTTCCTTCTCGGTACGTTGGCGACGACCGGGATGGTCGTGCATCTGGTACCGTTCCTCACCGACGCGGGCGTCAGTATGGCGCGGGCAACTGTCACCGCCAGTGCCATCGGCGCCGGATTGATAGGTGGACGCCTGCTTACAGGGTACTTGATGGACCGGTATGTCGCCAATCGCGTCGGTGCCGCCATGATGGCGATAAGCGCTCTCGGCCTGTTGCTCCTGGCGATTGGCGACAAGGATATGGCGCCGCTTGGCGCGGTTGCCATCGGCTTATGCATTGGCGCCGAGCTGGACGTGATCGGCTACCTCACCGGGCGCTATTTCGGAATGCGCGCATATGGGCGCATCTACGGCGCGCTATATATGCTTTGCGCAGCAGGAACCGCGCTTTCGCCGATCTTTTACGGCGTCGCAATTGACCGTACTGGAGCGTACACCGCTGGGCTGCTTGCCGGGATGGCGATGCTGGTTGCAAGTGCCATCCTGCTCTACGTGCTTCCGAAATTCCGGACGGCCTGATCGGGCAATCCAACTCTCTCCGCTGTCCGACCCCAGGCGCAGCGATTTTAGTCATTCAACGACAACGCGCGATAGGCGCGCGAGGGCGTTGACTTGTCACCATTCCACCACCCTCAGGGATCGGCTTGACCGGGCATGACCGTCCCGAGGTGTGCAAAAAGTTTCAACGAGTGTTGACATTCATCAAGTGTGGAGTTTACATGGTTGTAGAACATGTAACGGGGTGTTGATCAATTTTATTATATTATTGAAATATATTAATTATTTTCCAATCTAAAATGATTCGATCAGCGATAACGCGGCAATCTTTGGGGGGAAGCAGATGGCGAATATGAGCGTTGCAAAAGCAACCGTGCGGTTTACCACGAGCCTGGCGGCGCTATTGTGCGGCTTTCAGGCTCATGGCCAAGAGGCTCCGCAGCAACCAAAAGATGCCGACCAGAATGTGTACAACGAAATCGTTGTCACTGCGCGGCAACGGTCTGAAACACTGCAGGATGTGCCTGCCACCATTACCGCGTTCGTCGAGTCCGAGATCAAGACAGCCAATATCACGCGCCCGGCTGATTTCATCGCGCTGACGCCTGGCCTTTCGCAGGTCCAGACACTGGAAATCGGCGATATGCAGGTCAACATCCGCGGCATAAACTCGGGCCGAGATACAGAGAGCAGCATTGCGCTCATCATCGACGGCGTTCTGGTGACCAACCCAAATGCGCTCAACCAGGAACTCGACAACATTGTCCAGATCGAAGTGCTCAAAGGGCCGCAGGGCGCGCTTTATGGGCGCAATGCACTTGCAGGCGCGATTATCCTGACGACGAGAACGCCGTCGGACAGCTTTGAAGGATTCGTGAAGGTTGGCGCGGGGCGATACGATCTCTGGTCTGTCAGCGGCGGTATCAGTGGGCCCATCAGCGACGGCATCAAGGCTTCCATCAACGCGTACCACCGTCAAGAAGATGGCTCGTTCAGCAACAGCTTCAAAGGGTGCAGTGACTGCGTGAATTTCGTCGAGGAGACGGGTGTCACCGGCCGGTTGCTGATCGAAGCGGGGGATGCGGTCGATCTCGACTTCAAGGCTCGCTATTCGACGATCAAAGCCGGCGGGGTGGCATTCAACGCATCGCTCGCGCTCACCGACGCGGCCGCTTTCCTTGGGGTTCCGAGTTTCTTCGAGGACCCCAATAAACACGAGTTCATTTATCTGAATCGAAATGATCCGGATAATCGTCAGGAATCATTCAACATATCGGCTAAGGCCAATATTGACCTGGGCATGGCCGACCTGACGCTTGTCGGCACCTACAACGACGTGAAAAACAATTTCATCTCGGCCGGTACCAGCAACGCATTCGGCATCTACAACGCCAATTCGGTTTGCCAGACGGAATATGCAAATGCACTTGCCGATCCCGATAAATATGCCGTTCCGCCGCCGTTCTTCTATACTCCGGACATTGCCGATTCATTCCTGCCGCCCTATCCGAACATAAGCTGCGGGGGATATCAGTATCAGCAGCGCGACCAGCGCGATTGGTCCGTCGAAGCGCGGCTGACCTCCGTAGGCGACGGCCCCTTCAGCTGGATGCTCGGCGGCTATTATGCCCACATCAAGCGCCACCTGGTCGTGGCCTATGGCGGCGACCTTGGCACCGGCGTGCTACAGAAAGGCTTCGTGCCGAGCACCGGCCCGAACCCGACCGACCTGCTTTATGACGATGACCTTTACAGCAAGGTCTATTCGGGGTTTGCGAACGCCGCGTACGACATTCAGGACAATATCGAGCTGGCCGTGGCATTGCGCTACGACATTGAGGACCGGCGTGTTTCCAACAATGTTCCCAAGATTGGCCCGCAGACGCCGGGGTTCGGTGCATTCGGGGTGCCTGTATGCCCCGATGGACCGGCCGACTGCAATTACTACATCAATCCGTTCTACAACGCCAATCCGACCTTGGCTTCGATTCCCGGACGTTCGAAGAGCTTTAGCCAGCTTCAGCCCAAAGCAACCCTGACCTGGAAGCCAAGCCCGGATCTGACAGTCTTTGGCTCCTATGGTTACGGCTTCCGAAGCGGGGGTTTCAATTCATCGGGTACGCGGGAGACGTTGCTCCAGTTTTTCGGAAATCTCGCGCTTCCGGATGGAACCCCCAACCTCAACAATCTGTCCGATGACTTCAAGAAAGAAGTCTCGAAGGCCGCCGAGCTCGGCTTCAAGGCAAGTTTGTTCGATAATCAGCTGACACTGAATGGCGCGCTGTTCCATACCGTCGACAAGAACGGCCAGGACTTCAGCTTCTTCGCGGGACCTTTCGGTTCGCTTCGCGTCGTCACCAATATCGACAAGGCCATTTTGAAAGGTGTTGAAGCCGACTTCCGGTGGAAGCCTTCCCGCCAATTTTCGATTTTCGGCGGCATCGGCATTACGGATTCGGAAATCAAGAAATACACCACGCGCCCTTACACAGTCGGTAACAAGGTGCCCTACGTGCCGGCCTATAACGGCAACCTCGGTGTCGAATACCGGCTGCCTGTGAGCGACAGTCTGGATATTGTGACGCGCGTCGACGAGACGTTCGTGGGCAAGACATGGTTCTCGCCGGTGCAGGATCAGATCCTGCCCAACTTCTTCACGGCGTTCGGCTTCGGCCGCGGCGATTTTTCGAAGCAGTATCGCAAGGCTTATGCCACGACCAATCTCAGTGTGACGGCACAGGGAGACAATTGGGATATCAGCTTCTGGAGCACGAACCTCTTCGACAAGAAGTTCCTGGCCGAGATCATCCCGGCGCCGGAATTTGGCGGCTCTTTCATCCATAACTCGTATGGCAGGACATTCGGCGTGCGCGCGAGCCACAGGTTCGGAGGAAACTAATGTCAGCGATCCAGCAACGCCGCGTGGTGACAGGTCACAACGAACAAGGTGAGTCGATCATTCTGTTCGATGACATGGGAACAAACGTCACGCCGATCCCGTCATGGGATGGTCTCTATGTGACCGAATTATGGGTCACATCCGAGATGCCGATCGACAACGGCGGGCAGGACGACCGGGCGCTTCGGCCCATGAAGCATGATCCTGATCCCTCGGGAACCATTTTCCGGCTGGTCGAAATCCCACCTGAATCGAAGACCACGTTCAACGCGGCCGGTATCTTCACTGAACTTGGCAGTTCCAACAAACCTTCGGAAGCCGATGCCAGGCGGCATCCGACCATGCACAAGACCAATTCGGTTGACTATCTCGTCGTCATTTCAGGCGAGATGATCATGGAAATGGAAAACGGTTCGACCTTGCTGAAAAGGGGCGATTGCATTGTGCAGCGGGGCACCAACCACGCATGGGTCAATGTCTCTGACGAACCGTGCCTGATTGCGGCGATTCTCGTCGATGCGATACCCGCCCCCTGATGCTTCCGGCCTCGTGCCAACGCGATGCGCCTGGCGTGATACGGAGCCTTTATTCCTCAATCCACCTGCCTTACCCTGCCGATCAATGGATGGATAAGGCCGTGGATAAAGTAATGACTAAAAAGCAGAACGCCAAGAATCGTAGAAGCGATGGTGAAGAGACGCTCAATCGAATTCTTCACCACGCCGAAAAATTGTTCTCGATCGACGGATATGCCGGCGTCTCGTTAAGGAAGATTACGGGTGATGCCGGAGTCGATCTTGCGCTAATTAAATATTATTTCGGTTCGAAGGAGGGGCTTTTCGATGCCGTCCTTTCTCGCCGGGTAGGTCGCATGAGTGAGAAGCGCCTGAGCGGTCTTGCGAACATCGATATCGTGCCAAACAGCGAGAAGTCCGTCGAAGAGTTGCTCCGCGTATTTCTGGCGCCAATGCTGGGGGACACGCCCGCAGAGGTGAAGGAGCTCAAGAACTATCGACTGCTTATCGCGCTCGTTACGAACTCCAGGAACTGGCAGGATGTCGCATTCAAGACACATTACGACCCGGTGGCGATTAAGTTTCTTGAAGCCCTGTCGCGCGCCCTCCCCGATGTTTCATGGGATCGCATTTGCTGGGCCTTCAGCTTCTTCCTTGGAAGTGTTGTCAACGCCATCGCGGAAACTGGACGTGTCGACCGCCTTTCTGGCGGCAAGTGCCGATCAAGTGACCTCCAAACCGCGTACCGCGAGCTTATTCAATATTCTACGGGTGCTTTCATGAGCTTGGCCCGCAGCGATTTGGACAAAGGATCAAGTTGATGAAGCTGATAACGTATGAGGTGCCAGGCGGCGCGCTGAAATTGGGTGCCTTGCGCGACAATGACGCAGTGGTCATCGACCTTGCTGCGGGTGCCGATGCGCTTGGGCTCAAGGATGCCGGCGCATTGGGTTCGATGCTGGCCCTGATCGAGGGCGGCAGCGCAGCAATGCAGCTTGCCCGCGAAATCGTCGAGGCGGCAGCGAGGAAGCCGGATCAGGAATGGGCAGGCATCAAGGCGGGGTCGGTCAAGTGGAAGTCTCCGCTGCCGGTGCCGCCCCAGTTTCGAGACTGCCTCATGTTCGAGGAGCATCTTCTCAACAGCTATGCGATGCTGCGCAAGACGCTGGCTGCGCGCGAAGCCGATCCCGTTGCGGCGCTTGCCGAATACGAGGCCAAGGGCGTCTACCGGGTCCCTGCCGTGTGGTATGATATTCCCGTATATTACAAGGCGAACCGCTTTTCGTTCATAGGCCATGAGGAAGAGATTATCTGGCCCGAGTATAGCGAAAAACTTGACTTCGAGCTGGAATACGCTTGCGTCCTCAACAGTTACACCAAGGATGTCACGGCCAAAGAAGCCCGATCGCGAATCTTCGGCTACACCATTTTCAACGATGTCAGCGCGCGCGACGTTCAATCGGTCGAAATGCAGGCATCGCTGGGTCCAAGCAAGGGTAAGGACTTCGACACCGGGAACATTCTGGGGCCGTGCATCGTCACGGCGGACTCAATCGATGCCGACGATATGACGATGATTGCCAGGATCAACGGCGAGGAATGGTGCCGCGGCAACAGTGGTTCGGCGCGATGGTCCTTCGCTGAAGTCATCGCGCACGCATCGAAAAGTGAAACGCTTGTGCCGGGCGAATGCATAGGATCGGGCACTGTGGGTGGTGGATGCGGCCTCGAACACGACCGCTTCCTGAACCCTGGCGACGTCATCGAGCTTGAATTGTCGGGCATCGGCACGCTGCGCAATCGCATCGTACGCAAAGGGCGCTGAGCGAAGGCCGGCGATAAAACGAACTGGGGAGTGAATACGATGTCCGATGCAAGCCTATCAACCAATTCGCCCATTATCCTGGATGCAGCGATCATCGGCGCAGGTTTCTCTGGCCTCTATATGCTCTACAGATTAAGAAGCATGGGCCTCAAATGCAGGATATATGATTCAGCCGGCGGTGTTGGGGGAACCTGGTACTGGAACCGCTATCCGGGGTGCGGCAGCGACATCGAGAGCCTGGAGTATTCATACAGCTTTTCAGAGGAACTCCAGCAGGAATGGAAATGGACGAGGCGCTACGCTTCGCAACCCGAGCTTGAGCAATACGCCAATCACGTCGCGGACCGCTTCGACCTGCGGAAAGACATCCAGCTGAACACACGGATTGCTTCGGTCATTTGGCACGACGAGGATGGGCGCTGGCATTTAAAACTGGAATCCGGCCAGGAAGTGATTGCGCGTTTCTGCGTGATGGCGACCGGACTTTTGTCGTCACCCAAACCGATTACAATCAAGGGCTATCAGGACTTCAAAGGTGAAATCCTGCACACGGCCCGTTGGCCGAAGGATGCGCCGAACTTTGCCAACAAACGGGTGGGGATGATCGGCACGGGTTCGTCGGCGGTTCAGTCGATCCCTCTGATTGCAAAGGAGGCGGGTCATCTGACCGTATTCCAACGCACGCCCAATTACAGCGTCCCGCTGCACAATGGTCCGCTCGACCCGGAATATGAGGCGCGCGTCAAGGCCATGTATCCTGAATGGCGCCAAAAGCAGATGAACTCCTTCGGCGGCTATGTTTCGGTGAATTTCCAGCCGCTGGAAGGCAATCCGAATAAGGCCATGGAGGTCACCCCGGCAGAGCGCGAAGCCGAATATGAGCTGCGCTGGAAGTCCGGGGGCCTCTCGTTCTACACGTCGTTCGGCGACCTGCTGTTTGATCGCGAAGCGAATGAAACGCTGGCTGAGTTTGTGCGCTCCAAAATTCGCCCGCGGATCAAGGATCCGCAGTTGGCGAAGAAACTGATCCCGGACGATTATCCAATCATGACCAAACGCTTGTGCGCCGACACCAACTATTTTGAGACCTACAACCGCGAAAACGTGGCGCTCGTCGATGTGAAAGAAACACCGATCACGGAGATCACGGAAAAGGGTGTCCGGGTTGGCGATGTCGAGCACGAACTCGATACGCTTGTGTTCGCGACAGGATTCGACGCCATTACGGGCCTCCTCGTGAACATGGATATACGGGGGCGCAATGGCCTGACGATCAAGGAGGCATGGTCTGCCGGTCCGAGGACCTATGCGGGCCTCATGACCAACGGCTTTCCCAATATGCTGATGATCAACGGAGCGGGGAGTTGCACGGGTTTCTTCAATCCTGTCCTCAATGTTGAATACCAGGGCAACTGGTTCGCGGACATGCTGGCGATGATGGAGCGCGAAGGCTATTCGATTGTCGAATCGACCCCCGAGGCTGACGACGAATGGACGAGGCATATGGCGGAAGTCGCGGCGCCAACATTGTTCTGGCAGTCGGAAAACTGGTTCATTGGCGCGAACGTCCCTGGAAAGCCGCGGGTCATGATGCTGTATCTCGGCGGCTTCAGCGCTTACAAGAAATATACGGCGGACGTGGCGGCCAATGGATACAGGGGATTGGCCTTCAGCAAGCATGCAGTAGCCCAGGGTCATCAGGTCGCCTGAACAGCCCCACGCAGTCCGCGCGCCGGCGCGGCCGAACATGTGAGAAGAAGAGATGGCCCGTCGTTTTGTAGATTTGTCGATATTCCTTGAGAACGATGTGATCTCGGATCCGCCGGCCTATCGTCCAAAAATCGAATATATCGACCATCAGGCGACGCTGTCCGATCTGCTCGACTTCTTTCCGGGGATCAGGCCCCAGGACATGCCTGCTGGCGAAGCCTGGGCCATCGAGCGGGTCGAACTTATCACGCATAACGGCACCCACCTCGACGCGCCTTACCACTATGCCTCGACGATGGATCACGGGAAACGCGCCATCACGATTGACGAGGTGCCGCTTGAATGGTGCTTCCAGCCGGGCGTAAAACTCGACTTTCGGCATTTCCCGGATGGGTATGTCGTGACGGCCGCCGACGTGGATGCCGAGCTTGAACGGATCGGCCACCGCTTGTCGCCGCTCGAGATCGTCATGATCAACACCCGGGCCGGATCGCGATACGGCCACGATGATTATGTCGCGTCAGGCTGCGGCATGGGCCGCGAGGCGACTTTGAGACTACTCGAAGCCGGCGTGCGCCTGACCGGCACTGACGGCTGGAGCTGGGATGCGCCCTTTGGTGAGACAGCCAAGGCGTTCGCTGAGAGCGGCAATGCTGGTCTAATCTGGGAAGGCCACAAGGCCGGGCTTGAGATTGGATACTGTCATCTCGAGAAGCTTCATAACCTCGAAGCCCTGCCGCCAACGGGCTTCATGGTGTCCTGCTTTCCCTTCAAGATCCGCGGCGCTTCAGCAGGCTGGACCCGCGCTGTCGCCATTTTCGACGATGCGCTGCTCGCATCGACCATAGGCATGCGCCCACCTGCTGAGGCATGAATCGAGACAGGGTCAGGGATGACATCATGACCATGAACCAGACTGATTATACCCGCCCTCCCGTTATCGATTATCATGCGCTGAACCCTGCACAAACCGCAGCTTATGATGCCATTGCCGCAGGTCCACGCGGCAAGGTGGAAGGCCCGCTGGCAATCTGGGTGCTGAACCCCGAACTTGCCGGCAAGCTTCAGGAACTGGGCGCCTATTGCCGCTTTGGAAGTTCGCTTCCGCCCCGTTTGTCCGAACTCGCGATCCTTACGGTCGGTGCGTACTGGCAATCCGATTTTGAATGGTACGCGCATGCTCCGATTGCGGAAAAGGCGGGCATAGAAGCCTCTATAATCGAGGCCATCAGGCTGCGGAATATTCCGCGCTTTGTTCGCAGCGATGAAGCTGCCGTTTATATGTTCGGGCGCTCGATGCTGGAACACCGCAAGGCGCCTGATCCGGTTTATCAGGACCTCGTTCGGGAAATCGGGCAGTCCGGCGCGATCGATCTGGTGGGCATCGCCGGATATTATTGTCTTGTCTGCCTTACGTTAAATGCCTTTCGCGTACCGGTTCCGGGTGGAGGCGCCTCGCCATTTGCAGATGCCGGACAGTCTCCGTCATGACTAACCCCAACGCGCATCTTTGCATCTCCGACCTCGTCGAGCAGGCCATGCGCCGTTACGGGGACGCCACGGCACTCATCACCAGCGACGAGCAGTTCAGCTATCGGCAGCTCGATGAACGGGCACGGCGGCTCGCCGGCTTTTTGCAGGCGAAGGGTATTCAGCGCGGCGACCGGATCGCGCTGCATCTGCGCAACGGTGCGGAATATGTCGTTGCCGATCTGGCGATCCTGAAGCTCAAGGCGGTCAAAGTACCGCTGAATGAATTGATGGCGCCGTCCGAGCTTGAATATTGCCTTTCGCATTCGGAAGCCGCCGCCATGATATCGCATGCCTCGCTTCCTGTCGCGTCCGGCAGCATGGAACGATTGTCCGTTCGCATCAGCGTTGCCGACGCGCAGCCGGCGCGCGCCGGCTGGATGTGCTGGGATGAAGCCGCATCATATACCGGCGAATTCAATCCTGGAACGGCGGCAAAGCCTGACGACATGGCCATGGTTGCCTACACCGGTGGAACCACGGGCCATCCCAAGGGCGTTCTGCATGTGCAGCACCGGCTCGCGCTGAATCTCCTCGCTCATGTCATCTGCGGCGATGTGCGCGCCGATGAAGTCATGCTGCTGACAACACCGCTTCCTCATTCCGCCGGATATCATCTGCAAGCGTGTCTGTTGCAGGGCGGCACGATTGTTCTGGCCACTCGCTTTGATCCGGAAGGCTTCGTCGCGCTGGCGAACCGGCACCATGCAACCTGGACGTTCGCGGTCCCCACCATGCTGTACAGGCTTTTTGATTACCTTGCAGAAACCGGGAAACTGCCGGGCAGCCTGCGCACCATCGTTTATGGTGCGGCTCCAATGAGCAAGGAAAGGCTGGAAGAGGGTCTTGGAACCCTTGGGCCGGTTTTCCTCCAGCTGTTTGGCCAGACCGAGTGCCCGAACTACATCACGACGCTATCGAAGGCCGATCATCTCGATCCGGGCCTGCTGCCATCATGTGGCCGGGCAGTCGCCATGCTCGATTTGAGGATTCGCAAATCCGATGGTGCGATTGCGGGACCCGGTGAAGTCGGCGAGGTCGAAGTGTCCTCGCCCTATAGCCTCGTCGAATATTACAAGAACCCTGACGCGACGGTTTCAGCGATCAGGGATGGCTGGCTGCGAACGGGGGATCTCGGTTATCTCGATCAAAACCGATACCTTTTCCTCGTCGATCGCGCCAAGGATATGATCATCAGCGGCGGAATGAATGTTTACAGTGTCGAGGTCGAAGCGGCACTGCGGCAACATGAAGCCATCCGTGACGTCGCTGTAATTGGTATCGCAGACCCCGATTGGGGAGAAGCCGTTGTCTCTTTCGTCGTTGCCGGGCGTCAGGTCAGCGAGGAGGAGGTAAGGGCGTTCGCCAAGACCGTCCTCAGCAAGTACAAGGTGCCCAAGCGTGTGATCTTCGTCCAGACGCTGCCGGTGACGAAGTACGGAAAAATTGATAAAAAGATACTTCGATCGGAACTTGCACACTGAATTCGAATTTACAAGACGATAACCCACCAGGTGATATTCTTATTTGCCTGACGAGATGCAGAGATCGGAATATGCTGGCGGGTTGGGCGTCGGAGTCACGGTTTGGTGTAGCAACAACTTTCATTTCAATTCCGGGTCACTCTCTTTTCCCAGCCTAGATCAGTTCGTGCCCGCTGAACAGTCTTCGGTCGGGTGCCGTTCGACCCGATCTCACATGCGCGGGGGTGCAACACCGATTCTATCTGTATCGCGTTAGAGACTCGACAGGGCAAAACGGCCCTTGGCCCGTCGTCAATTGGAGCTGCTTGGGCTAAGCTGGGCAGTGATCATGCTATGGGATGCATTCCACTCAACTGAAATAGCAGCGCCGGCAACGCCGAAGATCAAGCCGATCACAACCCCAAGCATCGCATACCGTCTGACCGCCCATTGTTGAGCATGGGCGGTCCGCGCCGTCGCAAGTGCGGCCTCCATCCGGTGCGCCGCGTTCGTCATTCCCTGCTGCGCATGCCCGAGCAGCCTGGCATCCTCGGCCCGCACCTGTTCGCTGGCGCGCCGGATCTGCTGTCCCATGGCCTCGGGCGTCAGTTGAAGAGCCGGCGTCTTGGCCATGGCGCCAAGCGTCGCGTTCTGTTCCTTGATCCGCGCCCCGATCCCGGCGAGCACGCCGCTGTAATCGGGCTGCGCCTTCTGCTCGGCG
>TARA_R110000782_G_scaffold52220_1_pt1 | contig 13312 bp, 8 predicted proteins | sample TARA_R110000782 | Tara Oceans TARA_R110000782 (sample SAMEA4397859) | marine metagenome | biome: Polar Biome; feature: [SRF] surface water layer (ENVO:00010504); material: water (ENVO:00002006), including particulate matter (ENVO:01000060) such as... | depth 5 m
TTTAGGTCCTGTAGGTGATGTAGTATCTGAATGGATCATAAAAGGAGCATTTATTAAAGATGCATCATTCGGAGATTATAATTGGGACACTGATGGTGAAGCAATGAATATCGATTTAACAATAGGAATGGATTACTGCGTCTTGAATTTCTAATAAATAATCAAAATACTTTAAAGAATAGCTTGGCTTCGGTCAAGCTTTTTTTTATATTATATATGTATAATAAGAAATTAAGTTATAACAAATAAAATCTATATGGAACCAAAAATACCAACAATCCCACCTACCCCGCAAACGGCACCAAATAAGCCTAAGTTTAAATTCCCAACAGAAATGGTAGATTTACCTTCTAAAGGAATAGTTTACCCTAAAAGTAACCCATTATCATCCGGGAAAGTAGAAATGAAATATATGACTGCTAAGGAAGAAGATATTATCACTAATCAAGCCTATATAAAAAAAGGTATAATCGTAGATAAATTATTAGAAGCGTTAGTAGTAGGCGAGGGTGTAGAATTGGGTGATATGATTGTAGGTGATAAGAATGCATTATTAATAGCATCACGTGTGTTAGGTTATGGTGCTAATTATAAATTCCAATATGGTGGGGAAGATTATGAAGTTGATTTATCTACTTTAGATCCTAAAAAATTCGATGAGTCCCTATATACCAAAGGTGAAAATAAATTTACATTCCAAACCCCACATTCAGAAAATCTAATTGAATTCCAGTTAATGACTGATAATTTAGAAAAAAAGGTAGAGGCTGAGTTAAGGGGATATAAAAAATTAAACAAATTAGTACAACCTGAAATGTCTACAAGATTAAAACATATGATTTTATCAGTAGACGGCAATTCAGACAAAAAAGACATTAGGGAATTTGTTGATAATTATTTTCTGGCACGGGATGCCAAAGCACTCCGAGACTTCGTTGTTAAAATCCAACCAGATGTAGATTTTGGGTTTGAAAGAGAAAAACCAAACGGTGATATAGAAGAAATTGTAATTCCAATAGGTGCAAATTTTTTTTTCCCTGACGCATAGTCAAGCTGTAGAATATAGACAGAACTTATTTACAACAATTCACGAAATAGTTTTCCACGGTAACGGTGGATATGATTGGCATACGGTCTACGATATGCCTATATGGTTAAGAAATTTTACATTTAACAAAATCCGTGAACATTATTCTGAAAAGAATAAACAAAATAGTGGCACATCCACAAATGATTTAGAACAGGGAAGAGATATACTTAGAAAAGCCCAACAATCAGACCCATCTAATGCCCAAAAACATAGGTACATGGATAAATTCCCTAAATCCACCACAAAACCAACAATAAGCACAAAAGTTCCTGACTTTGTTACTACAAAAGCTACAAAAGTTTAAATTTTTAATATTTATAACAAAATAACACTTATTTAGATGGCAAAGAAAGTAAAAACCGCAAAGGAAATAAGAGCAGAAGCAATAGAAACAGCAAGAATTGTTGATGATGCTATGAGATCTATTGCTTCCTCCTTACAGGAAGCATTTGGGGAAGCAGGAAAAGAAGTAGAAGATCTAGGTAAAGAATTCGTAAAAGAAGCCAACAGAGGATTAAAAGGGTTAAAAAATAATGCTGAGGCTCTGTTTGATGCCCAAGAAAAAGCAAAAAAAGGTCAATATGCATCTCGAGATATTCAAAAAGAGATTGAGAAAAAGACTAAAGCAATATTTTTAATTGAAAAATCAATTGAAGAGGCAATTGTTAATAAGGTTGGAAATCAAAAAGAATTAAATAAGAAACTTGCAGAAGCAAAAGCTTACTCAGATGAGTTTTTAGCTACACTAGAAAAAGAAGCAGACAAATCAAAGGAAATCAATAAGGCTATGGGTCTTACAGGTGCTGGTTTAAAAGGAATAAAAAATATAGCTGGAAAATTAGGCTTAAGTGGGTTAGAAACTGTTTTTGAAGATGCATCAGATGCATCAGCTAAAATGGCTGAGGGATTAGTTAATGCTGCAGCAGCATCAAAGACAACTGTAGGTTTAGGGGATAAAATGCAAACAGCATTTAAAGGTGTTAAGGTAGCAGCTGCAGGAATTGGAGCAGCACTTATGGATCCTCTATTTCTAATAGGATTAATAGTTAAATCTATTAAATTCCTCATTAGTATATTAGATCATGCTAACAAAGCAGTCACTAAGGTAGGTCAATCTTTAGGAATAGCTGGGGAAAATGCTAAAAATATAAAGGCACAAATCCACGCAGCAGGTGATGCCGGTGGAGATATGTTCTACTTCACTGATGAGATGGTAGACAATTACATAGCATTAAATAAAGCAGCTGGGATGAATTTAAAGTTCAACGAAGCCAATGCTAAAACCTTCCAAGATATGACCCTATATATGGGTGTATCTCAGGAACAAGCAGCAGGTTTATTTAAAATTGCAACTGAAACCGGAGTACCATTTACACAAATTTATGATACTACAGTTGATACTGTTAATGCTTTAGATAAGGCATCAGGTTTCTCCTCAGATATGAGTAGCATAATGCAAACTATGACTAATTCTAGCAGCTCTGTAAGGTTTAACATAAAAGGGGGTGCTGAAGGGTTAGTTAAAGCCGCACATACTGCAAATAGGTTAGGTTTATCTATGGATGAAATAGCTGCAGCTGCCGAAACTCATTTAGATTTTGAAAGCTCAATTGCTAAAGAAATAGAAGCAGAAATGTATCTTCAAAAAGACCTAAATTTAGATAAATTAAGATATGCAGCTCTAACAGGAGACACAGCATTAGCAGCCAAAGAAGAAGCAAGACTTATTAAAGAAAATTACAAATCTTTAAAGGGTAATGCTTTAGCTCAAAAAGCATTTGCAGCCGCAACTGGTATATCTCAAGATAGATTAATGGATGTAATGACTAATCAAGAAAGAATATCAAAATTAACTCCCCAACAATTAAAAGACGAAAAGGCAAAAACTAAAGAAATGACTGAGCAAGGTCAAATAGCACAGACTTTTGACAGATCAATGCAGTCTGCTGTACTTCAATTAAAAGCCGCATTACTACCTATAGCAAAAGCATTAGGACCCATGTTAATAAAAGGTGCTAAATTTATAGGTAATTTTGTAGGGTCACCAATGGGTAAAACATTAATGATCGTAGCCGGCTTAGTAGCCACGGGTGCTATAATAGGAAAAATAGGCTCAAGTATAATGAATCTATTTTCAGGGGGGATAGGAAAAAAAGGAACATATCTAAACCCTATGATTGTATTAGACATAGGTGGGGGCGGGGGTGATAGTGGTAATATAAGTAAATTCCTTAAAGGAAATGTATTTAAGTATTTAGGTAAAAAAGGAGGACTTTCAAGAACTATGAATAGAACTCTGATTAGAACCTTTGGTAAAAATGGATTTACCAAATTTTTCCAAACTAAAGTATTTAATTCCTCCACCTTAAAAAAGACAGCTGAAGGGTATAAAGTAATAAACAGAGGTACCACAATGCTTGGTAGAGGGATGAATAAATTATTTGGTAAGATTATCCCCCAATCAGGAGCTAATTTAACAAAAACATTTGGCACAAACCAGATGAATAAGATCCAAAAAATGTCCCAAACAGGTAGGAATGCTGCTGGACAGTTTATATCAAAAGCCCAACAGGTTAAAGCAGGTAGTATGGTTTCTAAATTCACAACTGGAGCATCAACCGTAGCAAGTAAAGTAGGTGGCATTTTACCCAAGGCTGTAACCTCAACATTAACTAAAACTATGGGGGTTGCATCAAAAGCACTAAAAGTATTAGGACCTGTAGGCATAGCAGCAGATTTAGTATTAGGTGGGGTTTCAGGTTATGGAGCTTCCCAGATGTCAGCTGAAGAACAAAAAGCAGCTGGAATTAAAGAAGGAATTGGTTCAGTTGAAGCAACTACTTTAGGGGTGCTAACAGGTGGTGGTGAAAAAGGGTCAATGTTTAGCTCAAGTTTAGGTATTGAAAAGGGAAGTGCTGGAGATGAGGCTATGGGTATAGCTAGTGCAGCTGGTAGAGGAGCAATAACAGGAGCAGCTTTAACAGCATGGTTAGGCCCGGGTGCAGCTATTGGTGCTGCTGTAGGGGGCGCAATAGGGGGTATATCAGAATCATTTAAAGTATTTTCAGATCCAAATTCCTCCTTAAGAAAGGGTGTTAGTGAATTTGTATCATCAACAGGAGAAACAATAAGTGGTTGGGCTTCTTCAGCAGGAGAAACAATGTCAGGTTGGGCATCATCCGCAGGAGAAGCAATGTCAGGTTGGGCATCCTCATCAATGGATACAATGTCAAGTTGGGCTTCTTCAACTGGAGAAGGAATAAATTCATTCTTTGGTAATGTAAGTGACGGAGTTTCATCCTTAGCTAGTGGGGCCGAAGATATGGCATCCGAAGCCGGTGCCTTTTTATCAAATACTGCCTCATCTGTAGGATCATCAATTGCAAACTCAACAGTAGGGAAAGGGATATCATCAACTTACGACACGGTAGTAGATAATATTAACCCTATGAATTGGTTTGCTGAGGGGGGAATTGTAACAAAACCTATGATTGGTGGGATTGGTGAAGCCGGCCCTGAAGCAATCATCCCACTATCTCAAGCAGATAATATGTTAGGGGGAGGCGAAGTAACAAAATTATTAAAAGAATTAATATCTGAAGTAAGAAAAGGTGGAAATGTATATTTAGATGGAAATAAAGTAGGTTATACACTAGCATTGCAATCTTCTAAAATGGGTTAATATTTATAATAAAACAATTAAAAAATAAAAATTATGGCAACAGAATCAGTTAAAAAAATGTTTGATCAAGGTGGTTCACGCTTAGCGGTACCAGTTTCTCCAAACCCGAACCCATCAACGGATCCGGCTATTAGTGTACAAGGTAATTCTTTATTACACAACCAATATTCAAATATTGGGGATCCTAATATTACAAATTCACCTTATACTAATCTTGGAGTAGCAGCTACAGGATATAATGTTCCAAAAACATCAAAATTAGGGGAAAGCGCACAAGCTTACCAAGGTCAAACAAACAGATACAGCAATAACGCACCAGAAAATAGATCATTTTAATATCTACTAAATGCCTTTAATCACCTCAACAACAGCTCTTAACAAGATTAAGTGGGGTAGCGATAGATATGATAGCGGCAACAGTGGCCAACCTTATATCCAACGTGATATCCCAGGGGTCAATGTTAATAATGGAGATCCTACTATTGTAAATGATGATAGTAATCTACCCCCTGTAGGTGGTATGGATTTTTTATGGAGAGGAGGACTTACTGCACCTTTAGATGCTGCCCGAGATGTAAGTAGACTTACACAGATGATGTTTGATTTAAAGTCACCTAATGGTTTTGAATTTATAGCTAAGCAAAATTTATTATCTAGAACAGCTGTAAAAACAGAAGCATCATTTGGAATAGGTTATGGTGGGGTAACACCTCCAAATTTCATTAATGGTAATGGTGGGGGAGCAGTTAATGCTGGTATTTATTTACCTACAAGTACATTAGCTCAAGCAGCTGTTGGGTTTACGGGTACCCATTTAAATTTATTAGGTTTAGACCCATCATCCCCTATGAATGGGAGTGCTGGGGGTGGGTTATTTCCAGGAGCAGGATTAAATACCTACTTTGATACTATTAAAGCAAATAATGACCCGGCTACATATGATACAAAATTTGAAGATTTTCAAGAAAAGGTATTAAATCCACTTTGGCTTACCCAAATACAACAAATTCCTCTTGATGAAAGCATCGCAAATGTTTCTGAACCGGAGTTTAATTTAGTTACAAGACAGAGGTTAGTAGAATCTGACCAAACAAATTTTAAAAACAGATTAGTAAATTTAAACAATTTACACAGTACATCAAATTCACCAATAATATTATCATATACTGGGGGCCCGGGTTCAACATTAGGTGTAGGAAGTACCAATATAATGTTTGCAGATCAAAGAACAGGATTTAACAACCCATTATATGTAAGTGATGAATCCTATTTCTTAGGAGGAGCAGGGAGTAATAGAAACAGATATAACAGAAACCCAGAATCCAAAGAATTTGGACCTAAATTAGGAGCAAGTGTTATAGCAGCTGGTGTATTCCCATCTATATCCTCATCAATAGCAACATCAGTTGATAATGTTACATTATCTACTTTAAATTCCCAACAATCCACAATTAGGAATGCAGAATTAACTACTGGTAACTATGCAGGTTTTATTAATCCTACAGGTTCTAATAATTATGGTGTGTTTAAAAATACATCAGAGGGGGTTACATCTGGTAGTATTGATTTTCTCCAACCTAGTAAACTAGGTGCAAGTTCTAAATTTGCAGACTCTTTTCCAAATCAATCCGAATCGATATCTACAGCAACAGAAGAAAATCCACTACAGAATGTAAACTTTCCACAATCTGCAATTGAAAATACAGAATTAACTACTGGTAACTATGCCGGTTTTATTAATCCCACAGGCTCTAATGATTATAGTGTATTTAGAAATACATCAAATGGGGTTACATCTGGTAGTATAGATTACGAAAAGGTTAAATTACCTTTACTACCCCAATTATCATCCTCAGATTCTACAAATGTATCTACAAAAGGGGATTATATAGAGGCTATGGATAACCAATCAGTCCAAAACCAAAACATACCGCAGAGCACATTTAGAAACGCAAAAATAGATGGTGATAATTCCTTCTTTAATCCTACGGGTCCTGATAATTTTGGAATATTCACAGAAAAAAGTGTACTACTTGATAAACAAAAAATTTTCATATCTGGTAGTAGTGTCAGTTATGCCTTTAGTGATTTATTTCCATCTTCAAAACCTCAAATATTTGAGGGATTATCATTAGATGCACCTGGGGGGCTATCATTATTTAACAATGACGTTTACGAACCTAATACTTTAACTACAGCAGGTAGACAAGGGGAAGGAGCAGCTTGGAGTAATAGTACAATGACTCTTACACAAGCCCAAATTGAATCCAAAGAAGGTTATACTGGAAGATCCCCGATATTACAAGATTTTAGAAGGGAAATAATTGATACTGAATTAGAAGATAATTCCCCTTCAACAGGCATATCAAGTGTTTTATCTTTAGCACCGAATTATGCTTCAAAATCAATGATAAGAAGGGTAAATACGGGTGACCCCGGAAAATCAAACAACCGTTTTGGACAGAAAAATGTGTTTAATTATGGTTTACCTGCGACTCAAATGCAGGCTCTAGATAAATTGGCAGCTATGCCCATGTATGATAGTACTGGCCCTAATACGTCGTTAGCTATTAATGATTTTGTTAAATTTAGAATAGCAGCTATTAATAATGATTCTAATGACGGAAGTGCAGTTTATATGCATTTTAGAGCATTTATAGATTCATTTAGTGATAGTTATAATTCCTCTTGGGACCCAGTTAAATACTCAGGTAGGGGGGAAGACCTATACAACTACTCAGGATTTGGTAGAACTATTAATATGTCATTTACATGTTTTGCTCAATCAAAACCCGAATTAATCCCGATGTACAAGAAATTAAATTATTTAGCATCAACCTTAGCTCCTGACTATACGGCAGCAGGTTTTATGAGAGGTAATATAGTTAGATTAACTTTAGGTGGTTATTTATATGAACAACCCGGTTTTATTTCTTCTCTAACATATGATATCCCACAGGAAGCACCTTGGGAAATATCAATTGATGCCGAAGGTGGGGGAGATGGCAGTGTTAAAGAATTACCACATATGATTAAGGTATCTTCTCTACAGTTTACCCCAATTCATAATTTTTTACCACAAAAACCAAATACCCCAAATACCCCAAATGAGAGATTTATAGCCTTATCTAATAATAGTGGTAGAGGAAACTATAACGATTTATACCCTTTACTAAATGCAGATGGTGACGGGGATAATAACAATACTAATGATATATTAGGTGAATAGATATAATAACATAGCGCAGAAGAGAAACACAAATGAATTTGTGGGAACCTTGGGAGATTTATATTATAGAACAGTATATTACCCCGAAGTCACCCCATCTGAAAATGATATATTTGTTGAGACGGAATTTGGTGATAGATTAGATCTACTGGCCCACCAGTTCTATAAAGATGTAACTTTATATTGGATAATATCATTAGCAAATCCTAATAAAGTATCATTTGGGTCTCTGACTATACCAGTAGGTACACAATTAGCAATCCCAACAAATATAAGTGGGATTATAGATAGTTATAATAGATTAAATGAGTTATAGAAATGAATATATTAGGACAACCTTTCGCACCTTGGGTCACTAACCAAATAAAAGCAAGACAAAAATCACTAGGGAATAGTACCAATTTAACCCCAGCCAATTTACTATACCAAAATTCTAAAACTCCATGGATTAGAATGGCTAGTAGTGTTAATGTTAAGAAAACAACGGATGTTTCAGATACTCCTGATGGTAACTACCAAAGGTTACTAGATATTGGGTTTACAGAATCTGAAATAGCAGGGGATAACATATCAAGAAACTTCATCCTACAAGGAGGTGTAACTAAATTAGAAGAAGGTGGGGGAGAACAAAATATAGGATTAAATACAACTAATAAACAATTTAATGGGGCCTATGGTTGGGGTGGTTTAGACGAAAGAGGATATGTGCCTATGCCCGGGATAACGGGAGCAACGGTACAATATTATAATAATGGAGCTTTGTCAAAAGCAACAATCAATATGAAGTGCTTTAGTAGAAAGCAATTAGCATTATTAGATGTTTTATATATGAGACCTGGTTATAATCTCCTTTTGGAGTTTGGTTGGACCACTTATCTTAATAATAGTGGAGAAATATTAAACTATAGTAATTTCTTCTCACCTGCTTTAAGTTTTGTATTTAACCCAACAACAAAGAGTAGTACAGCACCAACCCATTTTGATGTTTTAGATCTTATACAAACCGAAAGACATGCTAGGTCAGGTAATTATGAGGGGGTATTTGGTAAGGTAACTAATTTTAATTGGTCTTTTAACCCTGATGGGAGTTATGATTGTTCCGTAAACCTAATAGGAATGGGGGATATGATGGAATCTCTTAAAGTAAATATTAAACTTCCCACTAAAGCAGATAACGATCAAGAAAAGAACGCAGATGTTGAAGAGAAAGCGGGTGAAGTTGAACAATCCCCATTAATAGCAAATAAAGATAAAACAACATTAAATAAAATATTATATGGTCTGTATGAACAGACCAGCGGTGAAGGGGATACTGACACATTTTGGACTGTAACCATTCCTAATTCTCCCCTAGCTCAAGTAACAGTAGACGCTAATGGAGATAATACAACAGTATTTAAAAAGGAAAAACTTTCAATAAAAAGTGGAATGTTATCCGTACAAGGGGTAACAACCGATGAAGAAACTAACGCTAGTCCTCAAGTGTACATTACTTTTGGAACATTTATAGCTTTAATACAAAAATATCTTTTATTATATGATGGTGAAGGTGTTCCTTTAGTTGATTTTGATATAGATTTTAAAGATATAAACAATGATAAAAACTATATAGTAAAGGTACCAGGCCAATTCTCAGCAAATCCCCTAGTATGCTTAATCCCCTACACCGGGACTAATATTAATTCCTCACAGTCTGTAGATGGAACTATAACATACCCGGAGACAACCTTAAATACTACTATGAAGACCATTTCCAATAATTGGAATTTTAATGAGTACCTAGGTAGATTAGCTCATGTATATTTAAATATTAATAACATAGCTACAATATTAGATGATTCACCTAGAGATGAAGATGGTGCTTTATCTTTATTATCTCTTTTAAATAACATAATTGATTCTTTCACAACAGCCTTAGGTGGAATTAATATGATTTCTATTAAATACGACACTGATATAGGAAAAATCAAATTTATAGAAAATGCACCTCAAAGATTTGACAACCTCCAATCAGACTTAGAGTATGCTATGATTAACACCTATGGAGTCAAACCCAACACTGAAGGGTCTTTTGTTAGAAATATTGTTATGAATGGGCAGCTAGGAGAAAATTATGCTTCTATGATAGTCATTGGGGCACAAATAAGTGGAAACAAATTAACAGCTAATGCTACTGGTTTCTCCCAATATAATAAGGGGTTAGAAGATAGAGTTATAAAAGTCAAACTCAACTCAGATGGGGTTGAAGAAACCTTTGATAAGGGTTCTAAAGAAGAAACTGCAGAAAATGAAATATTAACAATAGCTGATAGTTGGAATAAACAGATAAACTTCAATGAAGAAGGTAATCCCTCTCTCTTTAATTCTATATATGAGTTTAAAAATTTTCTACAAGAAGATGTACAAGCTTTAACAGAACTTAATTCAAACTATATGAGTATGGTGTGTGGATGGTTAGTAGAAGATAGACAACTCCAATCCCCATCATTTTTACCTTTTAATTTAAGTTTAGATATAGATGGGTTATCTGGTATGAAATTATTTCAAAAGTTTACAATAGATGATAGAGTATTACCCCCATCATATGGGAGTAATAATGTAGATTTGTTAGTTAAATCTTTAAATCATATAGTTACCCCAAGTTCTTGGATAACTTCAATAGATACACAAGCTGCCCCTCGTAGTAAAATGAATCCAATTAAAGCACCAACCCCCCTAAATAGTAATACATCAACCCAAAATTCAACCGCTAACGGTACTCAAAGCGCAGGCCCCGGTGAACTCCAAACATTAACTTCTGGTTTCCCATTAGCTAAAATATTTTATGATGGTCCAACTCCCAAGAAACAAATATATATCCACCATACAGCTGGTGCAACAAAATCACCTGCAAAAACAATAGCGGGGTGGAATAAAAGAACAGACCATGTTGCAACCCATTACATAACTAATAATTTAGGAGATGTTGAACAACTATACCCAGATGAGGCATGGGCTAACCATTTAGGTATTAAGAAAGCAGTATTTAGAAAAGCTGGAATTAAATATCAAAATTTAAATAAAACTAGTTTAGGTATTGAAATGCAGTCTTATGGGTGGTGTGATCTTAGAAACGGGAAATATATCACATATTATAAAAATGAATTAGCAGCTAGTAGAGTAGGCCGACCTGTAGATAAAAACGGAAACTATATATCATATAAGGGTCACTTATATTACGAAAAATATAATTCACAAAGTATCAATAATGTAAAAAAGATAATACAAGGGTGGATGAGTAAATATAGTATACCCTTTGTGTATGATTATGATATACTATTCCCAAATCTCAACGATTCAATTTCAACCTTAGCATTAAAAGGAACACCAGGAATATACACCCACAATTCCGTAAGACGGGATAAATCAGATATATGGCCTCAAAAAGAATTAATAGATATGTTAAAAACCTTATAAAATGTACATACCTAAAAATAGAATAAAACCTAATTTATATACTCCGGGGGACGAGTATATGATAAAATCAACCGATGAGAATTACTCGGGGTATTACCATACTTTATGGACTGGGAAGATATATACGGGTAAAACACAAAATGAAAAAAATAAACAAGAATTAATATCTTTTGAGGTAACTGATTTTGATGGTACCCCAACTAACCCCCCATCCTTAGAGACAACAAATGTAATTGCTTTATTTTTAGAGGATCCTGACCCTATTGTAGATGAAGAAATGTGGAACCAAGGAGATATAGTGACATATTTAAGGTTAAAAGGAGAAAGTCCAATAGACGACCAACCTAGAGAAATGCCGTATCAACAATATCCAAAACCAACAGTTGATGATTATGCTTTAGGAGTATTTACAAGATATTTTTGTGTTAGAGTAAACCAAGATCAATACTTTGAATTAGATAGTAAAGTTTATAAAAAACTGATAAAGGAAGATGCTGAATGGGTTTGGGAACTTTTTATCCCTTTTAAAATTCAATGGACTTTAACTGGAGATATTGAATCTGTGGTCAATTCAAATAGAAACCAATCCTTAATAGCAGAACAAAGATTAAAAAGAAAAAAATTCGTAAATTTCCTAAATAAAGATTGGAAGAAGTATTGGCAGTCTAATTTGGTTTAGTAAAACCCCATTCGTATATTGATCAAAAATAAAAGTTATGTTTTGGTTAGTTGAAGATATTGAGCAGTTAGAGAGTTTTCAAAAATATTGTAAGGGGGACGTCTTTATTGAGATAATCCCATATAGTAATGTAGAACACCCAACACAAAACGGAATTTGTGCTTTATATATTAGACCGTTAAATACCGCCAAAGGTTTCATTATCACCACCTCCCATAGTGAAACATTAAACGTTGATATAAACGCAGTTAAATGCGCATTAAGCGGGTTTAATAACATATACGTACGTGACAAAAAAGAATTCTTACATTATTTAATATTCAAAAAACTCTTTGACATAACACTAAACTTACCTACGTATATACCAGAATACACTAAAACCCATAGCTATTTTTATAATAAATTCCCCAATAAGAGAGACATAAATAAAATAATACCAATAGTTAAACATTATGAATATTGTGAGAAACTATATAACGACTTAAAATCAAGAATAAATGAACCAATCAATGAATTTTACAACAGTAAAGCCACAGTGGTATTCAACGCCATGGAGCGAAGTGGTATACGAGTTAATAAAGCCAAATTTGAATCGCACTTTCACCCTATCGATCGAGAATTCACCTACACGCAGTACAACTTTAAAACAACAACAACAAGACCGTCTAATACCTTCGGGGGAGTAAATTATGCTGCACTTAATAAAGAAAATGGGTGTAGGGAAAGTTTTATACCTAGTAATGATAAGTTTATTGAGTTGGATATTAGTGCTTATCATCCTACTCTTTTGGGCTTGTTGGTGGGTTATACATTTGATGATAGTGATATACATGAGTCTTTTGCGAAAATGTATGGGGTTAATTATAAGAAATCCAAAGAAATAACATTTAAACAACTATACGGAGGAATTTTTCAACAATTTAAAGATCTGGAATTTTTTAAGAAAGTTCAAGTATATGTGGATGAGATTTGGGAGAAATTTAACAGAGAAGGTTTTATTGAATGTCCTATTTCAAATCATGTATATAGAAAAGAGAATATGGATGAGATGAAACCACAAAAGCTTTTGAATTATTTACTTCAAAACTTGGAGACCGCAATGAACGTTCGTATATTATGGGAAATATTTAAGTCATTAAAAGGACGCAAGACTAAGTTAGTTTTATACACTTATGA
>TARA_R110000782_G_scaffold182437_7_pt1 | contig 13287 bp, 8 predicted proteins | sample TARA_R110000782 | Tara Oceans TARA_R110000782 (sample SAMEA4397859) | marine metagenome | biome: Polar Biome; feature: [SRF] surface water layer (ENVO:00010504); material: water (ENVO:00002006), including particulate matter (ENVO:01000060) such as... | depth 5 m
ACCGATACCAGCATCGGTCAGTGGGGCGGTCTCGTCATCCTCGGCCGCGCGCCGATCGCCGACTGCTCCGATTCGGGTGCGACGGGTGGCACCAACGCCTGTCAGGCACCGGTGGAAGGCACGTCCGGATCGGTTTACGGCGGTGCGAACGCCAACGACAACAGCGGCACCATCGAATATCTGCAGGTTCGCTATTCGGGCTTCAAGGTCGATACCAATAACGAGTTGAACGGCATCACGCTTGCTGGCGTCGGCGCCGGCACGACCTTCAATCACGTTCAGGTATACAACAGCTCGGATGATGGCATCGAATGGTTCGGCGGCCGCGTTAACGGCAGCCATCTGGTCCTGATGGGCAATGACGATGACAGCATCGACACCGACAGCGGCTACAAGGGTTTCCTGCAATATGTGATCGTGACCCAGCGTTCGGGCGGTGGCGACCACATCATCGAATCCGACACCTCGGCGCAGACGCCGGGCGTGCAGGACAACTTCACGCCGCGTCAGCACACCCGCATCGCCAACTTCACCTTCGTTGGCAATCGTCCCGCCACGCTGGTTCGTCTGCGCGGCGGCACCGACTACACGCTGGTCAACGGCGTGATGTACGGTCCGGGCCAGTGCGTGCGCATCGACGATGCGACCACAGTCCAAACCACCGGTACGGACGAAGCCGGTCCGCCGACCTTCGAATCGGTTTACATGGGCTGCACCGGTACCGGTGGCGCGTTCCAGGCGGGAACCGTTGTGACGGCGGCGGATACGCAGGCGATCTTCGAGGCCGGAAGCAATAACACGTCGAACGGCACGAGCACGCTGACCAGCCTCTTCATCAACGGCGCCAACGAAACGGGCGTGACGCCCTTCGCCGCCTCCTCGCTCAGCAGCTTCTTCCAGGACACCACTTATATCGGTGCCGTCAAGGATGCGAACGACACCTGGTGGCAGGGCTGGACCTGCGGAACGCCGGGTCAGGCTTCGTGCCAGGATATCCTGGCTCCGGGCGCCTGAGGCACGGTCTCGTGAGTTTCCGGGCGGCGGTCGAAAACAGCCGCCGCCCGTTTTTGCATATTTGAAACGGGGTATATCCGTCATGAACAAGTCGCTGAACTTCGGGAGCTTGCTCCTGCTTTCGACAGCGCTCATAGCTCCAGCAGCTGTGGCGCAGACGCAACCACAAGATACTGAGCAGGCTGCCGCCGTCGAGGAAGCTCCGCCAGCGGCTGATCCGCAGCAGCAGGAAGAGGTCGATGTTTCCGGTCCGGGTGCTGCGATTGGTAGTGATATTGTCGTCCTTGGGCGCAACATTCCCAATCCGGTTCGCGCCACGCCGGCGATCGTCTCGGTGCTGTCTTCCGAAGATATTGCGCGCACAGGTGAAGGCGACGTTGCAGGCGCGCTTCAGCGGGTGACGGGTCTCAGCGTCGTCGGCGGCAAGTTCGTCTATGTTCGCGGCCTTGGCGAGCGCTATTCGCTGGCGCTGCTTAACGGTTCGCCGCTGCCGTCGCCTGAACCGATGCGCCGCGTCGTGCCGCTCGACCTGTTCCCGACCAGCATCCTGGCATCTTCAGTGGTGCAGAAAAGCTATTCGGCAGCCTATCCGGGCGAGTTTGGCGGTGGCGTGATCAACCTGACGACCCGTTCCGTGCCAAAGGAAAGCTTCCTCGAAATCGGCGCTGGTGTCAGCGGCGATTCGGTCACGACTTATGAGCTGGGCTATACCTATTACGGTTCGGACACCGACTGGACGGGTTTCGATGACGGCACCCGCTCGATCAAGGGAGACTTTGGAAAGGCATTCCGCTCCGGCAATCAGATTGTCGAGGGGCCGAACTTTACGCGCGATCAGATAAAGGCAATCGGATCGAGCCTGGTCAACGCATCGACGACGCTGATTCAGCGCAACCGCGACATTCCGCCGAATTTCAAGGGCGATATCGCCGCTGGCACCAGCTTCGATATTGGCGACGCGCGTGTCGGCATCATCGGCGTTGCCGGTATCGACCATGGCTGGCGTACGCGTCAGGGCAAGCAACAGCTCGGCGTGACCAAGGATTTCGACTTCCTGTCCACCGAAAACCGGATCGTCGTCAATGGCATGCTGAGCCTCGGCGCAGAATTCGGCGATCATAAAATTCGTTTCAACAATCTGTTCATCCGCGACACTTTGAAAGAAGCCCGCATTTCTTCGGGTTTCGATCTGGATGCGACGACTGCTCAGCTTCAGACCGGCACAACGGCCTGGTATGAACGGCAGTTGTTCGATACCCAGGTGGTCGGTGAATTCGAATTCGGCCCTCTGAGCGTCGATCTGCGAGGCACCTATGCCAATTCGAAGCGCAAGGCGCCTTATGAGCGGTCTTACAGCTATTCCTATAATGAGGAAGTCGCTGATTATGTGAACGATCTGCGCGCGCCGGGCAACGACGCGCTGATCTCGTTCAGTGACCTTAACGACGATGTTTATTCGGGTGCGATCGATCTCGCCTATGATCTGCCTACCTCGCTTGAGATGGCGGTTTCGGGCGGATATTATTACTACAAGAACAAGCGCGACGCACTTCGCCGGGACTTCCAGTATCAACCGGCCAGCTCGCTTCCGCTTGCGGTTCAGCAGCAGCGCATCGACTATCTGCTGTCGGATTTCAATCAATATACCTATGACATCCTGCTGACGGAGACTTCCGGCGGTCTCGGATCAGCCGCCTATAACGCGGACCTGACGGTGAATGCGGGCTACCTTCAGTTCGATGGTGAAATCTTTCCGTTGCTGCGCGCTACGGTAGGCGTGCGTTACGAAAAGGGTGAGCAATCGGTCACGCCCGTCGCTCTGTTTGGCGGGACGCCCCTTGCTTCCACGACGCTTGATAATGATTACTGGTTGCCCGCCGCGACGATCACCTGGAATCCCATCCAGGATATGCAGTTCCGGGTTTCGGCATCGAAGACGATTGCTCGCCCGCAGTTCCGCGAACTGGCGCCGCAGCCCTATCGCGATCCCGATAGCGGCCGCCTGTTCTATGGTAACCAGTATCTGCAGGACAGCGAACTGTTCAACGCGGAAGCCCGCTATGAATGGTATTTCGCGCAGGATCAGCGTTTCTCGCTGGCTGGCTTCTACAAGAAGATTGATCGGCCGATCGAATCGGTCGCCGTTCAGGCAGCGAGTACCCTGTTCACCACCTATGCCAATGCCCCCGAAGCGCAGCTTTATGGCGGTGAGGTAGAGCTGCAGAAATATTTCCCGCTCTATGAGATGTCGAACAGCGATTTCTTCGCCAACCGCCGGGCGGTTCTGATCGCCAACTATACCTATTCCGACTCCAAGATTAAGGTGTCGCCGGGGGATATGACCGTTGGTGCGTTCAGCGGCGGCACGCCAACGGCGGCCTGCGGTACATTTTATATCGCGGGCTGTCCGGAAGTGCCCGGGCTGGATCCGTTGAGCAGGATGCGCCTGACGGGTCAGTCCAAGCATCTGATCAATATGCAGTTCGGCCTTGAGGATACGGAGCGTCTCTCGCAGCAGACTATTCTGCTGACCTATGCGAGCAAGCGCGTGACCAACCGTGGTCCGAACGGTACGGCTGACTTTATCGAAAAGCCGGGCATTCGCCTCGATTTCGTCGCTCGCCAGGGTTTGATGTGGGGTGAGAAGGAAATCGAACTCAAGTTCGAGGCCCGGAACATCACCGGCACCGATTACAGCGAAACGCAGGACATCGGCACGGGCGTGGTGCAAATCAACAGCTACGACGTCGGAACCAGCATGTCGTTCAGCGCATCGCTGAAATTCTGAACGACGAGCGGCCTCGAGCCTGATCACTTACGCATGACTGGGGCCGGAAGCGCAATCTTCCGGCCCTTTTCTTATGCCCTTGCGCGCTTGCATTCATAGGCGAGCTGCGCAATAGGCGCAGACGCGACAGGTTCCCGGAGACGGGATGAAAAGGGAAGCCGGAAGCGGAGCAGGTTCGTTCGATTTTGATGGACTCAAAATCGCGGCGAAACCGATCCGTAAACCGACGCTGCCCCCGCAACTGTAATCGGCGAGCCGCCGCCTCATCATGCCACTGGAGCGATCCGGGAAGGCGAGGCGGATGGCGTTGACCCGAGAGCCAGGAGACCTGCCTGTCGTGGTCGTTCTTCACTCGGGCGGGGTTGTACCGAATGAACGAGGTTTTCTCCTCGCGTGACGGCATTGGAAGCAACGTCACACCAAGGAGATACCCCGTGACATCAAGTAAATATGCCAATATCCGGGCGGCGCTGTGCGCGTCCGTCCTGTTTCCCGCGATCGCGTTCCCGGCCATTGCCCATGCCGACGATGAGGTCATCGTCGTCACCGCCAACCGCACGGAAACGCCGCTCAGCCAGGTCGGCCTGTCGGTCAGCGTGCTGACGGAAAACGACATCGCGCGGTTGCAAACCCCGGGCATTACCGAGCTGCTGCGCACTGTTCCCGGTCTTTCCACCACCCGCAGCGGCGGTGTGGGCACATTGAGCAGCGTCTTCATCCGCGGCGCGTCCGCCGATCACACCGTCGCCCTGATCGACGGCGTGAAGATCAACGACCCGTCTTCAACAGCAGGAGGATTTGATTTCGGCCGTTTGCTGGCCGGAAATGTCGCGCGCATCGAGGTTGTGCGAGGCTCCCAGTCGGTGCTGTGGGGCAGTCAGGCGATAGGCGGCGTCGTCAACCTCATTACCCGCAAACCCGATGAAGCATCGCATGCCGGATTCCGCGCTGAATATGGCTATCGCGATACGGTTGACATGGTCGCCAACGGATCGACCGTCATCGGGCCGGTGTCCTTGAGCGGAGGCGCGCTCTATTATCGCACCGACGGCATTTCGGCGTTCAATGAACGGCGCGGTGGCATAGAGAAGGACGGCGTTGAACAATATGGCGCCAATCTCAATGTCTCGATAGCATTGGCGGATACGCTTTCACTCGATGCCCGTGGCTGGTATTCGCATTCCGATCTGGAACGCGACGGCTATCTGCCCGATTTCAGCTTTGGCGACACGGCTGAATATGGCCGCACCAAGGAGGCGATCGGCTATGCGGGGGTGAACTGGCAGGTGCTCGATGGGCGGCTTAAGAACCGCTTTGCCTATACCATCACCGACACGCGCCGGAAGGATTATAACCCGGACGCCACGCCTCAGCTTCAGAACGATGCGCTCGGCCGCAACGAGCGGTTCGAATATCAGGGTGTATTCGACATCATCACCGGCTGGAATCTGGTGTTCGGCGCGGAGCGGGAGAATTCCCGTTTCCATATCGCCGCCGATTATGGCTTTGGCACCACCCGCGATGAGGGGCGGGCGGAACTCACCAGCCTCTATGGCCAGATTAATGCGGTGCCCTTCGCAGGGCTGAGCACCGCTATTGGTATCCGTCATGACGATCATGATCGCTTCGGCGGCCATACCACCTTTGCCGCCAATGCCGCCTATACGCCCAACCAAGGCAATACGGTGATCCGCGCCAGCTATGGCGAGGGCTTCAAGGCACCCTCGCTTTATCAGCTGCACAGTGGCTATGGTAACCCCGGTCTGCGCCCGGAGACTTCGAAAAGCTGGGATGTCGGTTTTGTGCAGAAGGCGCTCGACGGCGCGGTCGAGGTCGGCGCGACATGGTTTTACCGCAAGACTCGCAACCTTATAGATCTAGTATATTGCAATGGCTTCGCTGACCCATCGCCCTTGTGCGATTATGCTTTAGATCCCTTCTTCGACGGCTTTTACGACAATGTGGCTCGTGCCCGCGCGCAGGGCCTCGAAGTCGAGATGAAGCTGAGGCCGGTCGAGGCGCTGCTGGTTTCCGCGAACTACAGCTATGTGAAGTCGCGCGATCTCGATGCGAACCGCGATCTTGCGCGCCGTCCCCGCCATAAGGTTTATGCCAGCATCGATTATGCATGGCCCTTCGGCCTTTCGACCGGCGCGAGCGTCACTCATGTCGGCGCGAACTACGACAGCCCCTACAATCTGACCCGCAACGGGGATTATGTGGTGACCGACATCCGCATGTCTTATCCGCTCACCGGGCGCGTAGAGCTCTATGGCCGCATCGAAAATCTGTTCGACAGCCATTATGAGACGGTCGCCACTTATGGTCAGCCGGGCAGGGCAGGCTATGTCGGCGTCCGGCTGAAGATCTGACGGGTCAGAAGTAACGCTTTTCCGTTTGCGGGCCGGTTATTCCGGCCCGCTTTCGGTATAGGTGATGCGGATGCGCACCCAGGTGCCGATCATCGGGCGTCCATCGATGCGCGGGGGCCAGACCAGAAACTGCCATGCGGCCTCCCGCACCGCTCGGGAGAAGCCTGACCCCAGCGGAAATTCTCCGATCTGCCGGCAATTCTCGACATGGTAATTCTCGATCGTCTTGCACGCAACTTCGCCCCAGCCCGTGCGCGGGGCATTGGGTGGCAGATAGGTCGAAAGTTCCGCATTGGTGGGGCGACGATACCAGTCGGCATTGAAAAGCCGTGCGCCGCCCGGCCCTTCGCCGGGCCCCGCTACCGCGCTGCTGCTTCCGCCGCTATCGCTTTTTGTACTGCGGGAAGGCAGGTTGGCGATATCGCTCGCGGCGAACTCGTCCCTGGTCAGCGTGATGAAAGCAGGCTTCGGGTTGGACGGCTTGTCCTCATCCTCCTGCTTTTTCGGCGGCTGGACCTTTTGCTTTGTGGCCTGCTTCGCCTTGGCGGCGGGTTTCTTGCGCTCGGGCGTCGGTTTCGGCACGGGGATCAGTTCGAACGTGTCCGGCTGGCGCTCGATTTTGACCGGCGCGGTCTGCACCTGCCGCAACAAAAGCACGAACAGCAGAACATGCAACAACAGCGTGATCGCAAAGATGAGCTGACGCTGGCCGATGCGGACATGCCGACCGGCAAGAGAGAGTGCGAAATCATGCTCGATGCGAGCGGCAAAGCCTCTCAATTCACCCTCCGCGCGGCCGGTGAATCACGCGCGAATCACCAAAAGGCGGCTATAGCTCATTCGTGGCGCAAGGCATCGATAGGATTGAGAGCCGCTGCGCGCCGCGCTGGAAAATAGCCGAAGATCACGCCGATTGCCGCCGAAAACAGAAAGGCCAGAATATTGATCTGGATGTCGAATATATAGGGCACACCCATCATCGGCGCGATGCTCAGCGATGCGATGAGCGCGACGACCAGACCGATCAGGCCGCCAAGGCAGGACAATACGACCGCTTCGACCAGAAACTGCGTCAGCACCTCGCGCGACACCGCGCCGATGGCGAGGCGTATGCCGATTTCGCGGGTGCGCTCGGTCACCGACACGAGCATGATGTTCATGATCCCGATCCCGCCGACGAGCAGGGATATGGCCGCCACCGCGCTGACGATCTGCGTCAGGATCGTCGTCGTTCCGGTCAGCGTGTCGCTGATCTGCTTGGTGTCGAATATGTTGAAGTTGTCGGGCGTGCCGGGCTTGATGCGTCGCCGCTCGCGCATCAGATCCTCAAGGCTCGTTTGCACCGCCCTCGTGTCATAGGCATCATCGACGGCAACCATGATCGTGCCGATGTCGCGGTCGCCGGTGAAACGCCGCTGCACGAGCTTGATCGGCATCACCACGACATCGTCCTGATCCTGCCCAAAGCCGCCCTGCCCGCGCTTTGCGAGCAGACCGATTACCTGACAGGATGCGTCCTTTATGCGGAAGCGTTTGCCGATCGGGTCTTCGCGCGCGAAGAGATTGGCGCGCAGCGTCGCGCCGATGATGCAGACGGCCTTTCCGGCCTGTTCTTCCTCGGGCAGGAACAGGCGGCCGGATTGCAATTGCCATTGCTGCGCCTCGAAATAGCTCGCCGTCGTGCCGTTGATCGTAGTCGACCAGTTATTGCCCTCATAGACCGCCGTGCCGCTGGTCTGCGCCCGCGGGGCGACGGCGCGGACACCGGCGATCTGGCTGGAAATGGCGGTGACATCCTGCGGCTTGAAATCGGGAGGGCGGGGTCCGCCGCCGCCACGCCCGAAACCCTGACCGGGGCGAAGCTGGAGGATATTGGCGCCGAGCGCGCTGATTTGCTGGCGCACGGCGGCGGTGGCGCCGTTGCCGAGTGTGACCATCGTCACCACGGCGGCCACACCGATGATGATGCCGAGCGTGGTGAGGAAGGAGCGCAGCTTGTGCCGCATGATTTCGCGGAAGGCCAGAAGGATGGTGGTGCCGAGCATCAGTGCGCCTCCTTCTTTTCAGGCTGCTCGGTCTTTTCCACCAGGCCGTCGCGGAAATGAATGATGGTGCGCGCGAAGGCCGCCATCTCCGCCTCGTGCGTCACCATCAGCACGGTGATGCCGCTGTCCCGGTTGAGCGCGGTCAACAGCTTCATGATCTCGATCGAGCGCTCCGTGTCGAGATTGCCGGTCGGCTCGTCGGCGAGCAACACACGCGGATTGGTGACGATGGCGCGGGCGATGGCCACGCGCTGCTGCTGGCCGCCGGAAAGCTCGGCGGGCGTATGGTCCCACCAATCGGCAAGACCCACCTTGTCGAGCGCGGCCATGCCCATGCGGTGCCGCGTTTCCTTGTTTTCGCCGCGATAGAGCAGCGGCAGCTCGACATTTTCGAGCGCGCTGGTGCGCGAGAGCAGGTTGAACCCCTGAAAGACAAAGCCCAGATAGCGCCGTCGCAGCAATGCGCGCTGGTCGCCGGTCAAATTCTGCACGGCGCGGCCCATGAACAGGAATTCTCCCTCGGTCGGCACGTCGAGGCAGCCCAATATGTTCATCGTCGTCGATTTGCCCGAACCCGAGGGCCCCATCACCGCGACGAAATCGCCAGCTATTATGCTGAGATCGACGCCTTTCAGCGCCTTGAAGGCGGTCGGACCCTCGCCGAATATCTTGGTCACGCCCTTCAGTTCGATGAGCGGGCGATCATCCGCCATTGCGTTTCGCTCCGGCGCCGGACGACTCTCCGGATGTGAGCTGGCCGGTGACGACCTTCATCCCGGCTTTCAGATCGCCGCCGATAACCGCCGTGCGGGTTCCATCGCTTTCACCGATGGTAATATCGATCGTCTTGAGAGTGCCGTCCGCATCCTGCGTATAGACCGTCTGGCGGCTGCCCGGGCCGGAGCCGACCTCTTGCACCGCATTATTGCGCCGCCGCCGGGGCATCAGCGTACTGGTGATGCTGCTGCCGGATTGCGCCTGGGTGGGTTTGAACCGCAAGGCCGCATTGGGAATGAGCAGCGCGTTTTTCACCTCGCTCGCAATGATGTCGGCGGTCGCCGTCATGCCGGGGCGCAGTATCTTTTGTGCATTATTCACCTGAAGCACGGCCTTGTAGGATACCACGGTCGCGGCGCTTGCCGAGCTGGATGATGAAGAGGAAGAGGAGGTCGAAGAGCCGGTCGATCCCATATCGACGCGCGAGATGCGTGCGGGAAACTCCCGGCCCGGAAAGGCATCGACCGTGAATGTCGCGCTCTGTCCGGCCTGAACCTGTCCGACATCGGCCTCGTCCACGGCAACCTCGACCTCCATTTTCGAGAGGTCTTCGGCAATGGTGAAGAGCACAGGCGCATTGAGCGAAGCGGCGACGGTCTGCCCCGGTTCGATCTCACGCGCGAGCACTATGCCTGTTACCGGGGATACGATCCGCGCCTTGGACAGGTTGATGCGCGCGGTGGAAAGCTGAGAACTGGCGACCATAAGCTGGGCCTGCGCCGCCTGAACGCTGGCGCGCGCGGCCTGCGCCTGCGCCCGGGCGCTGTCCAGCTCTGTCTTGGAGGGCACACGGCCGCCCGACAGGCGCGAGACATTCTCCTGCCGCGCCAATGTGGCATCGGCAAGCGCGGCCTGCGCCTTGGCCTGCGCGATCTGCGCCCTGGCCGAAGCAACCTGTGCGGTTGCCTGTTGCACGGTATCCAGCAGGCGCGATGTATCGAGCGTCGCCAGCAACTGGCCCTTTGTCACCTGATCGTTTTCGCTCACATAGACATGGGTGATGAGACCCGATTGCTCGGAGCCGACATCGACCTGATTGACGGGCTTGAGATTGCCGGTAGCGCTGACGGTAACGGTGAGGTCGCCGCGTTTGGCCTCGCTCATGGCATAACGGATTTCGTCGCCGCCGCCAAAACAGCGCCCGAGCACCAGCAGCACCAGCAGCAAGGCGAGTGCAATCGCGCCGCGGATCACCCATTTGCGGCGGGAAGATCGGGGAGGCGCGCCGAGAAAATCGTCGAGCGATTCATCTTGCGCTACAGTGTCGGTCATGGCTTTACCTCGTTCATATCTTGCCAGCCGCCGCCCAGCGCCCGGTAAAGCTGCACGCTCGCCAACGCCCGGTCGGCTCTGCCTCCTGCCTCGCTGTTACGGCTCGACAGCAGCGACCGCTCTGTCGTGAGGAGCGTCTGAAAATCGGTCAGGCCCGCCTCATACTGGCTGCGGGCAAGGAGAGCGCTGGTGGTCGCCGCGTCAAGGGCTATAGTGTTCTGGCGTGCCCGTTCGTCCGTGGCATCATTTGCCACCAGGGCGTTTTCGACATCTTCAAGCGCCGAGAGCACGCTTTGCCGATAGGCGGCAAAGGCTCCTTCCGTCCCCGCCCGCTGTGAACGCACCCGCGATGCGCTTGCGCCGCCATCGAACAATAATTGCGAGAGGCCGGCGAACAGCCCGCCGGTGACGACATCGCCCAGAGTGCCCAGTGTCAGGGCGCTGGTGCCGATGTCGCCGCTGATCTGGAGCGATGGCAGAAAGGCGGCCTTGGCGATGCCTATGCGCGCGGTCTGCGCGGCGAGCGTGCGCTCGGCCGAGCGGACATCGGGGCGCTGGCGCAGCGTATCGGCGGGGATGCCGACAGCTATGTCATCGGGCAGAAGGGGAATGGGGCCGGTCTTTTCCAGATTGCGCGTCGCTTCGCCCGGTGCCTGTCCGGTCAAAACAGCGATGCGGGCGAGCGCCGCGCGCAAGTTCTGTTCTATTGAAGGGATGCTCGCCGCCGTCTGCGCGCGCAATGTCAGCGCCTGCTGCTCATCGAGTGAATTGGCGAGGCCCGCCTGCACCCGCCAGCGGGCGATCTGCAGATTATCGTCCTGACTGGCGAGGGTTTCGCGCGCGATTTGCAACTGCTCCTGCGCCAGCCGCAGCTGGATATAGTTCGTCACCGTTTCGGCGATGATCGACACATGCACGGTCGCCAGATTAAATCCTGCCGCCTGTGCGTCCGCTCGCGCGGCCTCAAGCGCGCGGCGGTTGCCGCCGAAAATGTCTATCTCCCAGCTCGCCTGCGCGCCAAGGGAATAGCTGTCGCTGTCCGCGCCGGGGCTGCGGATATTGCGGCCGCCGTTCGCGGTGGCGCCCGCCGAGGGCAACAATGTTGCGCCCGCCTGCACCGCGCTTTCGCGGGCCTGAACAAGACGCGCGCGCGCCTGCGCAACGTCGAGATTGTAGGTGACAGCCGCCGTCACCAACGCATCGAGCGCCGGATCGTTGAAGCGTTGCCACCAGATTGCCGCCTGCCGTTCATCGAACGCGGGCGGGGCAGAGCGATCATAATGCGCGGGAATCCCCAGATCGCCGGTGGAGCTCGCATGATAATCCGGACCGACCGCGCACCCGGCCAGCAACACCACAAGCAAAGAGGAAAACAGGGGGCGGGCGATCATGCAGGCTGCGCCACGAGAACCGAATGGCCGCTTTCGATTATACTGGCGATGATACCGGTTCCTTTCGTCGCGTACCGAATCCTGTTGTCGATGAGATATGACAGGAGCATTTCCGATAAAAGCAGCGGATCCCTTAACCGCACATTGCTGAACAGGACTTTCAACGCCCGGCATAGTTTATCATCGCAAAACCCGCCAACAGAGCTATAGAGCAGTGAAGCGCAGGATGTTGCGGGTATAGACCTCGCTCACCTCGCATATCGGGATGCCGCTGCCGCTGCGCAACAATGCCTGATGGTGCAGCAGCCGCGGGGGCAGCGTTTGCGAGGCATCGTCCGGCGACCATAATTTCTCGCTCGCAAGGGTTTCCCGCGTTGGACAAAGCGGCTCGATCAGCGCACCGAAGGGCGTGGTGCTGGTTGCCAATGCATGCACCATGGAGGGCGTGAGGCGCGAAGGCACATACCAGTTATGCGCATCCGACAAGATGCGGCCCTCATAAACGAGCCGGACATGGCGATAGGAAATATCGGTTGCGGGCGCGTCAAGCCGGGTCAGCAGACCGGCTGGTGAGGGCGATGTCGCGCATGACATGGTGATTGCGTGAAGGACCACCTCAGATCCCGGCGCGGATCTGCCGATCCATTCTATCAATGTTGCCGTCGCGCTGTCGCTTTCGCGCAACATATTGTCGAATCGGTCAAGCTCTCGGGCGTAGCGGGAAAACATGTCATGCATCGCCTCCGCGCATAGGCAATCTGGGGCGTCACGGAAAGAGAGATGATGAAGAGCACTTCGATCATGGAGAGGGAAACATACCAAGAACTTTTTTGTAGACTCCCTCCAAGGCGATTATATACCTTGCAAACACGATATGGATATGCCATAAGATTCCCATAAGGAGTCCAATGTCATGTCTGCCCTTTCCCGCCCTGAGTTCCACAGTGAAGAAGCGGCCTTCGCCCATCTGGAAAATATCATTTGGGCAGGTGAACCGACTTGCCCGCATTGTGGTGGATTGGACCGGATCACGAAGGTAAAGGCGAACCCGGCGAAGCGCATTCGTGAGGGCTTGTGGCGCTGCGGCGATTGCAAGAAGCAGTTCACCGTCAAGATCGGAACGGTGTTCGAGCATATGCGCTTGCCGCTCCACAAGGCATTGCAGGCGGTCTATCTGATGACGAGCAGCAAGAAGGGCATCAGCGCCCATCAACTGCACCGTGTTCTGGAAATCACCTATAAGAGCGCGTGGTTTCTCGCCCATCGTATTCGTGAAGCCATGCGCGACGGCGAGTTAACTCCGATGGGAGGCCTCGGTTCGACCGTGGAAGCCGATGAAACTTATATTGGCCGCGAACCCGGTTCCGAAGTTCGCTCCGGCTATTATCACAAGATGAAGGTGGTTTCGCTCGTTGACCGTGGCACTGGTCGCGCCCGTTCGTTCGTTGTGGATAATGTCGATCACCGAGAGATTGCCCCCATCGTGTTCCAGAACATCTATCGCGAGTCCAAGTTGATGACCGATGAACATCCGGTCTATCGCTGGATCGGTAAGCAGTATTTCGGTCATCAGGTCGTTACCCACTGTCAATCGGCATTGAAGTTTGACCCCCTATCGGCATCCAATA